>MDTB01161013.1_pt1 | contig 38035 bp, 34 predicted proteins | sample 811161 | NCBI WGS metagenome assembly MDTB01 (sample SAMN05326650, study PRJNA326480) | marine metagenome | isolation source: seawater | place: Mediterranean Sea | collected 2009 | reverse complement strand
CTATGTAAAAAGATTAATCACATTTACTATGTAAAAAGATTGATCGAAGATCACGAAGATCACGAAGATCACGAAGATCACGAAGATTACAATTACAATAATATTGCTACGCAAAAATCTTTGTTATAATAAAAATTGAAAAAGTCATATTATATAAAAATAATTTTTCAAATAATGTCAACTATTGTATTGACGGCACCCGTTAAGGAAAAAGGAAATTTTGATAATGTCGTCAGACTGGACAAAACTCATAAGAGGAAAAAAAGTTCTTTATCAGATAGTTTCGAAAAAATTGATTTGCAAGTTAAAAGTCCAAAAAATAAGGTTGGTAATAATATTAAATTAGAATTATCAATAAAAATTGATAATTTGAAAGAAAATTGTTTTGATTTTAATAAATATAATTTAGATTTTGAGTACAATAGTTTATCATTTCTTAGAATAAAATCTGATATTGTATTTAATAAAGATAGATCTAATAAAATTGTAACTTTGCAACTTAATATGTGTTTTGATATTTATAATTTCATAAAAGATTTGTTGTTGTATTTTGTTAAAGATCTAAAAATAGATTCTGTAAAAAAAATTAAGGTTGAACTTATGAAAAGTATTAAAAATAAAATTGTGTATTGGAAAATTGAAAAGAAAAAAGCGAATGGAGATTGGGATGATAAAATGTGGAATGAAGATTTTGTAAACGAAAAGTGCAAATTTTTAATTGGGGAATTTTTTAGGTTTAAAAAACAGCTACAGATACATATTAAGAGTTAATTTAATTAAAGACTATTAGTTTATTACTTATAATATGAATGATATTTTGATAATTGTGCCAGAGAGAGTTAAAGAATTAATTAAAGATAAAGATATAATAAGAAATTCAGTTTTTATTAGTAGAAGCTGTTTTATTTATCCAAAATGGAAATTAGCCCTTAATGATTTTAGAAAAGAGGAAGAATTGAGAAAAGAATTTACTTATAATTTTTATAAAAGATACATCAAAAGATATAGATTTAATTTAATGATTTTTAAAAAAATTATCAGAGAAAAGTGTGGTGTTGAACCAGATTTCTGTATTAATTCTGTTAAGTCTTTTTTATTTCCGTCAGCAAATGATTTATTTATAATTTAAACTTATTTAAAAATAAGTTAGAATTAATATCAAGAGGGCTTGTAGCTCAGGGGTAGAGCGTCCGCTTAGCATGCGGAAGGTCGTAGGTTCGATTCCTATCTAGTCCATCATTGGAAGTCTATACCAATAGAAAAACATTAGACCGCCTTAATAGCTGTAATAGGTTGAAGGTAACAGCAAATTAACTTCATTTTTACGTTCCCGATTTGAGGAATATAAAAATAAAATCATTTAAAAAATTATTTCTAATATAGAGTAACTAAGATAATTATTAATGTTCCCTATTATTTTTTTATAATATGAGGAAGAATTACATAGTTTTTAAGATCCATCTTATATAGGCCAAGAGCAACATTTTTGTTTACAAACGGCATTGGTGTAGTGGTAACATGACTGACTTCCAATGATGAAGTCATCAGTCGCTCTGGGTTCGATTCCCAGATGTCGTATTATTTATATGGTTTTATAGGCGGTTTTAATAAATCGTCTATAAAATTTTTTCAACCACTTTTTTTATTTAAAAATTTTTGTTTGATTTCTATACTAATTTATAATATGGAAGGCTATCAAATTATTCTAGTTATTTATGAAGATGAAAAGGATTCTTTTGAAAATGAATGTAATGAAAAACATTTAATAATATCAATGGTAGATACAAATGGTGAAATATATAGACAACCAAATACTGAAGGAAAAGTAGTTTATCATGATAATTATCTGTTTTATAAAGCAAAACTACCTGATAAATTATTATTTAAATGGGATACAAGTAATCCTCATTTTGAATCTATAGACAAATTATTTACATTAGAAGAAAAGAGAATGTAGAAGTTTAGAAATTTATCAAAGATTATTTAGAAACTTATTATATAAGTTTCTATATAATGGCTAAAAAGCATAAGAAGAAAGTATACAATACTCCAAAAAAATTAAAACACATCCATAAAAATGTTAGTGTTGACAATTTTATTAAATCATTAGAAAACCCAAGGTGTAATAGTTGTAGCTCTATAGTAGCAATTCATACTAATAGAAATTATTGTGGTAAGTGTAATTTAATATTTTAAAAATTGAAAAATATATCCATATCTCTAGGTTTACCAAATAATAAGAATGGACTTCAGAAATGAATGTAGTAATATAACAGGAAATAAATTTAGTAAGGAAGTTATTCCTATACCAGACTGGAAAGTTGGTTGGCTTATAGGTAAGAACGGGGTATATATCACTCAATTATCACTAGACACAAATACAAGACTAAGAATTATACGAAAAACCAGTATGGAATTTGGTAGAAATTGGAAATATTTAGAAATTATTGGAACATCAAGAAATATAGATAGTGTTAAAAAAATGGTTCATATTAGAATGGAGGAACTTCAATATAACAATAAAGATAATATTGGTATAAAGATTAAAAATAATAATCGAATCGATGTGAATAGAAATGTGTATTCAATTGAACCTTATTATAATGATCATTCAATGACTAATCATTTATCTATTTAAAGACTAATTAGATAAGTTTAGTTATACTATGTATATAATGAAGTTATTGTCATCTTTATTTATTGTTTTTTCAAACAAAAAGAAATTAAAAGGAAATGAATGCATAACCTTCACTATTGGAGAAGGTACAGGTTGTCAATTTATGTGTGATTATTGTCATCAACATTTGGGTACAGAGAGATTTTATTTCACTGATTGGATATGTCAAAATAAGGAAGGTGTTTGTACTGGAAGTCCTATTCCATGGGAAACATATACCTGTTGTACCGAAGATTAATTAAATTTATCTGGATTATAGAATCTTTTAGCAGTCATTCTATTGTAATATTCTAATTTTTCTTTAGCTTTACCGATAGTATTTTCATATCTTTTTTCAGGGTCAAGTTTTGATTGTTCTTTAATATAGTCATCAATATCTTTTTTATGTTGGTCTATTAGAGATTTATGTAGTTCTGGTTTCACATCACTTAAATCCAAGTCCATTATTCCCTTATAACCTTTGATTATTTTTTTGTACATTTAGAAATATATTTGGGTGTAGATTTAAATATATTTCAATTTTTATTTTTTAGCAAGATTTACGAATATGTCACCCATACCCCATTCTTGTAAACCATCTTGATTAGAATTTCTTTTTTGGCATAAATCATACAATTCACTTTCAAAATTGTTATTATCTTTATATTTTTGTAGTGTACATTCTGATGCATCAAATAGTATTGCGAATATTATTCTTCCACTATTAGTTTTTGTAGCATTTATAGTTTTTTTATTTTTACAATTAAATGAAGAAACTTCATTCCATTTTTTCTTTGAATTATTTGGATTTGGTAGAACTTCTTTACCATTAATTATTATGGAATTTGAACATGGATCATTAATGGTCAACACATGGTATTTAAATGATCCATCTTTTAATTCTAGAGTTATATCTTCTACTAAAACATCGACCATATTTTCATTCATAATATCGCATCCACAAGGCCAACAGCATCGATAATAAAAACCACACATATATCCACCATTAATATGTTTTACTCTTATGAAACTATTTGCATTATTTTTTTCGCCAAATGAACCAGAATTTGTTAGTATTCTTTCAGGATCAATTAATGATCCAGAAACTCCACAATAAAATTTATTGTAGATATCAAAATCTTCTTTAGATGGTTTCATTTTTTCATAAATATAATAAAAAAACTGAACACCTCCTGCATTCCTATTGGAATCTGGAAATATATTTTTCCATTCATTTCTTAAATTTGAATATAAATCATTATATTTATTTGTTAGACTTCCCCCTTGTTGAGAAAAACTTTCTTTTGTTTTACCAGTAAAATAATATGCTAAAAAAATAGAACCCATAATTAGATAAAAATTATCGTCAAACATGATTAAATATAATTAGAAAAATATATTTAAAAGATATTTTATATATATATTTGTCGGAATAGCTCAGTTGGGAGAGCGTAAGACTGAAGATCTTAAGGTCACTGGTTCGATCCCGGTTTTCGACATTTGGTCTTATAGTGTAATGGTTATCACTCGGGGTTTTGATTCCCGCGATCTGGGTTCGATTCCCAGTAAGACCTATAATATATATAATAAAATGAACTAATCTATTGTTCATTTTATTATCTTCTTTTTTGACGCTCTACGTTAAGTGAGCCAATAAATCATGTGTCCCAACCGTACCCACATGACAATGGAAACTCCAATCTACCAGAGAATGATATTAAAAATATCAAAAAAATAAAGAAAAAGGTTTGTATAGTTTCCTCCCAAATATTGATTAATGGCTACAAACCATTAATCAATATATTACTGTAATATTTCTTTATAATATTTATTCAAGATTAACTTGTTTTAATTGCTCTTCCATAACCAAGCCCTTAACATAATCAAGCATTGTTTTAGCATCTGAAACTTCGAATGGATCAGGACCAGAATCTTGTACCATTGGCTGTTCAATAAATACTTTTTTAACGACACCATCCATAACCAATGCTGAATATCTCCAACTTCTTTCTCCAAAACCACGTTCAGATTCCCAAGTACAACTCATACCAACTCCTCTAGTAAATTTACATGCTCCATCAGGAATTAGTTTTACTTTTTTGAATCCCAATGATCCAGGAGTAAGATCTTCTTCTAAACCTTGATCCAACCCCCATTTTCTCATTACAAAAGCATCATTTACAGATAAACAATAAACTTCATCAATACCAAGTTTTTTAAATTCATCATATAAATTTTCATATCCTGGTAGGTGAGATGATGAACATGTCGGTGTGAATGCTCCAGGTAAAGAAAACAAGATACATTTTTTATCCTTAAAATAGTCATCAGTAGTTAAATCTTTCCATTCAAATGGATTTTCTTCTGAAGATTCAATTCTAATTCTAGTTTTAAAAACAACAGAGGGAAGTTTAAAATTTTCTGAGATCATATTAGATAATCTATTTTGGAAATATCTCTTTATGTATTCTCATATTGATTTAAAAACTATGTAGACATAAATTAATAATGAATCAAAATTCTGATAACATTCCAATTGCAATTGAACAAAAACCAGTACATCAGGTTACACTTAATGTTTATCCATCACAAGATTTATCAAATCGTGATAATAATATAGTAATTGTTAATCAAGATCTAGAAATTAAATCATCCATATATAATAGGTCTAGAGTAGTTTATGTTTTAACAATAATTGATATTGTATTTCTAATTATTAATTTGATAGTTTCAATAGTGGTAAAAAATTTATTTTGGTTATTTTTTATATTATGTCCTTTATGTTATCTAGGAAACAAGGGTGCATGTGAATATAAAAAAGATTATGTTTTAGGTTATAGTATATATTTATTTATAATGGCCATTTATTATTTATTTTTATCTTTTTATGCTAATAGTTTATTAATTTTAATAATATTTTTTATTGAAATTTATTTTTTGATATATACTAGTAGATTATACTCTTATTTGAAAATAGCTAATAACGAAATTATACAAAGCTTAAGAGATGGATGGACACCCGATAATGTCATTGTGCATTATTTTTAAATTATTTCTTAAAAATATAAATGATCACAGTTTTCTCCCAACTTGTTTTAACATATTTTGTAAATTTAAGATAAGGTAGTAAAATATTATCATATTCAAACAATATAAAAATCCCATTAAATTCATTTTTAATTTTATTGTATAATTTAATATTGTCTTCATATTCAAATACTAAATTACAACAATAAATGAGATCATAATTTCCAAAGTATAGATTTTCATATGTGTCATTAATAAAGTTAACTTTATCATATAAATCATAAATTTCCAGTAAATATTCACTTTTATTAAATCTATTTTTATCTATCTCTATTCCATCAATATTAATATTAAGAGTTATGGCAAGATATATTACTAATTTACCACATCCACTTCCAACATCTAACATGTTTTCACAATTTATTTTTAGAGAAGAAATTAAGTTTCCTATATCTAAATTTGAAACTTCTCCATAAGTTAACGATGATCTATTCAAATTTATTTTATCAGTTATCTTAAAGTCATCTAAATCTATTTTCTCAAATAATAATTTCAAATCTGTTATATTCATAGATTTGAATTCATTTAATATTTATTTTTTAAATATTTACATTTTCTTCTTTATAATTCCTGTACATAATCCTGCAAATAATATAATCAACATAATTATTATTATAGAAGTCATACAATCTTCTCCTTTATCATATTTATATATATTGCCAAATCTTTCTTGTGTATTTAATTTATTTAGAGCTTCTTCTGCTTCCTTTCTATTTTTTTCTGCTAATTCTTCATTCTCTATAGCTATTTTTAGTTTTTCCTCATGTTCTTTTATGGCAATTTCTCTTAATTCTTTTGCGTTTTCTTCTGCACTTCTTTGAGCTGAAACTGCGTCTATTATTGAGTCTTTTAGATTTTCATCTTTTTGATTTTTAAGAGAATCTAAATTATTGGATGCAATATCAAATTTATTCTTAGCTTCATTTTCAATTGTAACTGCTGCTTGATGAGCATCTCTTGCTGCATCAAATTCAGCTTGTACTTTGTCTTTTTCAGCAATAAGTAAAGTTTTTTCTGCTGATAATTGTTGTTCCCTAGCATTAATTAATTTTAATTGTTGTTCTTGGGATTCTTTAATAGATTTTTCTCTATTTACTTCTGATTTTAGAATATTTGTATGTGCAACTAATTTATCATTTTCTGCTTTTGCTTGTTGTTTTTTTGCTTCAGCTTCTGATAACCTTCCCTCTAAAACTTGAACTGAAATAGATTTTTCTTTAAGATCAGCATATGATTTTTTTACAAGTTCTCGTTTTTCATCAATACTGTTATTTAAATTATCAAGATCTTTTTTTTCTTTTTCTAATTGTGTAAAAGCAACTACTCTTTCAGCAATAGCATTTTGTTCAGCTGCTACAGCTGCAGCTACAGCAGCTTCTTTTGCAACAACAATTTTTCTTTTTTCATTGTCTACTTTTTTTGCTTCTTCAATATCGGCCTGTTCTTTTTTTATTAATGCTTCTCTTTCTACTTTAGAATCTTGATATTCTTTTATAAATTTTTGTATATTTTCTTTGTCACCTTTTGCACTATTATATGCTTTTAGAGCTTCTTCATATTTAGACTTAACTTCTTGATATTCTTCAGTAGATTTTTCTAAAGATTGTTCTAAGTTTTCAAGAGCAAGTTTTGCAAGATTACTTGCTGATTGTGCTTTGGCTGATTCTTCAATAGCATTTTTTTTATTTTCTTCTGATTGTACAACTAAAGCATCTAAATCTTTAACAGTTTTTTCAAGTTCGTTAATAATATTCACTAAAGCAGCATTTTTTTCTTCTTTAATTTTTAATGATTCATAAGCATCTTTTTTAGCTTGATCTAACTCTTTTTGAGCTACATTTTTTAATTCTATTGCATTTTCAATTTCTGTAGAACTAAATGCTTCTATATTTGTATAGTTACCATCTGTTGAATAAAATTGTACCATATATACTTTCGTAGATAATATTTTCAAACATTTTTATATTTAAAAAATGTTTGAAATTATTTATAATAAAAAATTGAAATTTGCAGTGTATTATCAGAACTATTAGATTTAATATGGCCGAACCTAAAATACAGAATAATATTAATATTCTAGATAATCCTCATAGTTTTCCTGCTTCTGACCTAGAAATATCTTGTGATTTTACTAAAACTGTTTTGGATAAAGTTTTAATTGCTATAGGTAAAGGCGGAGATGTTGGAAAGATACTAATAGAGAAAATTTTAGAAAAATATACTGATTATGATTTAAATGATATTGGTAATTATTGGACATATCCTCTTCACTATGCAATTATCATGAGGGAAGAAGATATCGCTTTATTTTTAATAGAAAAAGGCGCTGATATCAATGCTTTGGATGAATATGGAATGTCACCTTTGAATTACACTGTAACAAAATTTAGATATAAACACTCTTGTACAAAAATGAGAGTAAATAAAGAACTAGTTAAATTGTTAACAACTTTAGTTGTAATGGGTGCTGATGTTACTCATATTAATCCTCATAATGATCTATATCCACATACAGATTCTGTAAGGTCAGGATATTATTATTCTTATGAAAGAATTAAGAGTAGAATTAATACAGTTTTGAAATTAAACTTAGAATCTCCTTCAAAATTAGAAAAATTAAGAGCACGTCTTGATTCTGAGGAGTATAATGGTAATATAATACAGGATATTATAGACTCTTTTTCTAAAAAATCAGAAGATGTTATTCTATCTAAAATTGATAAAGCTTTTAAGAAAGTAGGTGATGCTATAATTCATATGCACGACGATCAAGGTCAAACAATGCTACATTATGCTGTTTACTTTGAAATGAAAAGAGTTCTTGAAAAACTAGTATTTTTGGGTGTTGATCCTTCAAGAAGAAATAAGATTGGCTGGACTGCATTTGATATATCTTCAAAATTAGAAACATTAGAGAAACAGCAAGATATGGCTAACTTTTTTGTTGATTGTTTGAACCGATATAATAAATTGAAACAAAGTAAGAATCAAAATAAAGAAGCAGAATTTTCTGATAGTAGTTTAGAATCACCAAAATCAGATTCTGCTAAAACAGATTCAGAAAGTATATCTGATGATGACTTCTTAGATCATAATAGTAATGTAAAACCAAGTAAAAAAAGCAAGAAAAAGATATTAAAGTTAAAAAGAGAAAAAGAGAAAAAAGAATTAAAGAAAATTAAAGAGAAAGCAAGAGAACAGATTCATAATGAATTAGTTTTAATGAGAACAGAAGATATTAGACAAATTGAAATTAATAGAAAAGAAAGATTTAATAAACTTCTGGATTTTCTAAATGATAGATTAAAAACGTACAATTTAATGTACTTTTTTACATCTATTAAAAATTATAGTGCTGACTCAAAAAATAAAAGAATTGAGGAAGAAAGGAAGAATAGAATTCTAGCGAAATCTCTTAAGAAGAGACTACAGAAAGGGTTTAAGAAATTAGTAAATGCAAAACAACTGATAGACAAAGATAAATTAAAATCTTCTTTTTGCTTTCTTAGAAAAAATGCATTATTTAAAAGAAGATATATAGGTGATAGACTATTCTTCTTTGAGTTTGAGTTATATGACAGTAACTTAAGCAAAAGGTATGTGTTTGTTTAGTTCGTTTAATGTACAATAGATCAATAATATTATGTTACAGATGGCAACAAATATATTTGATATTAGTATTGGGTATAATCTATAATAAATTGAATATGGAAGTAAAAAACATATTGCTAACATATTAAATAATAAAAACTTTATTGATATATCTTCTGTTTTTTTAGTTTTTACAGTATGCCATACTTGTGGTATCATCATTATTGATAGACAACCTGCACCTAAGTAACCAAATATAGTAAATATATAATCAACACTCATTAATAATAAATCAAATATATCTTTATACTAAAAAAATTTGAAAATTATTTTTTTATTACTTATGTTATCGAAATTAAAATATGACAAAATATTTCATGGCTCATACTAAGTATACAAATCCTGAATTACTATCAGTTACCGATATTGTAAATAATTTAATTATAAGAAACGAAACAATTGCATCAGATGAATTTTGGTTATCACTGTTTTCACTTCGTAGAGTATTAGAATATCATATTGAAAATATTATTAATAATTGGGTAGCATCTGAAGAAATTTCAAAGAATAAATATGGTTCTTATGGAAATATAATATCATGGAAAGGAGGAGATATGTTTAAGACAGTTTTTATAGAATATTTAAATATGAAAGGGTTATATGGAAACGAAAACTATTTTGGAATAAATAGTGAAATATATCTAAGACTAGCTTTCGACAAAATGAAACCAAGTAAACTAATAGAGAAAAGAGAAGAATTTACAAAAAAAGTATGTCAAAAACTGAGAATTTATGATAGAGAAATACTTGATAAATTTTCAGTAAATTGTTATTTGGGAATAGTTTCTGGAAACACTAGTAGTAGTAGGGTTTTTCCAAGATTTGAAGTTAATATCCATACTGAGAAAGAGTACCCGGATCTATTAGATAGTTGTATTAAATTAGTTTCTGACTATTATTTTTCTAAAAATAGATTGGAATTAAATAAAGTTTTATATAAAGATTTAAATGAGGTAAAATATTCTTTTTTAAGAAAAAATAAAAATCAGATTCCTGAAGAATTCTTAAAAAATATCGTTGAAAAATTAGAAATTATTGCAGGTTCTTCAAAAGAGACATTAGATGATCTAGTAATTGGTGAAGTAAAAGTAACTAGAGATAGCATTGAAAATACATTGTATCAAGTTTTTTGTGATTACATTAAACTTGTTGAAGATGGTAATTACGAATCGTTTTTAGATCTTTTAGAATCTACTTCAAGTAAAAAAACAATAGATAGATCAAAATTAATAAAATACGAAGTTGTTGAATGTCCATGTTGTAATTCGTTGGCTGAGTTATGTTTGAATAAATAATATAGATAATATTAATTTATGAATATATATTCTTGTGTGGATTCTAACAATATTGATAAGATAATTGTTTTATTTAATTCATGTTATCAAAATGCATCAAAAAGAGATAAATTAAATTTTTATTTATTAATAGATAAAGAAAATGATAATATAGTTATTCCGTCATACTTAAACCTTATGATTAAGGTTTTAGATTACCAATATTTAAAAAATAATGGTTGGATAGAAATTAATAATAATTTCAGTAAAAATTTTTATAAACAAGGTGGAAAATGTAATCATATAATGAATTTTGCAAGATTTTTTATTTTCCATCATTTTATGGATATTGAAACAGCAATTTATTTAGACTGGGATATGATTGTACAAGATGATATATTCAACTTGGAAAAATATTACCAAAAATGCGATAAAGAAGATGTATTTGTAGTTGCTAATAGTTTAAAATGGAAAGATATTGGAAATAATATAATTGATGGTACAAAGGTTCAAAAAGATTATTTTAGGAATAAGATTATTAATTCCAAAAATTATAATTTTTACAAATCAAAATTAAAAGAAGTCTGGAGTGATGTATTGATTAAATGTAATGATAAGTTAAATAATATACTAGATTATGAATTAAATTTAAATGATAAAACATTTAATGCTGGATTTAATATTGTAAATAGTAATATATTTGATCTTGATAAATTAAAAAAATTAGTAATTAATTTGATTGAAATACAAAAGGATGAAGGATTATTTAGGTTTGGAACCCAAGTTATAATGAACTTGATTACAGATAAAAAAGAATTTATAGATAGTAAATGGAATAATATTGATTATTCAAGTAGTATCATTCACTGGTCAGGTCCTGTTAAACCTTGGGATGATGATGATGAAATATGGTCTAAATATAAAATATTAAAATAAATTTATTTATAAATCTCTAGTATTTTTGATACTATAGAGCTTCGTAAAATATCTGCTTCCTTGAAATTAACCAATGATATTTGATCTTTTATCATTTTGTAGTAATCCTCATCATATTTCCTATTTATTTTTATAATTAAATCCTGAAAACCGTTAATGTTTTTAATATCTGATTGATTTAAATCTCCTATTAAAACCATCTTTGAATTTTCACCGATTCTAGTCAATAACATTAACATTTGGGTTGGGCTTGAATTTTGCATTTCATCAGCTATAATATATGAATTCTTAAAAGTTCTTCCTCTCATAAATCCTAAGGGAGCTATTTCTATTTTGTTTTCTGAAATTAGATGTTTCATCTCTGATGTATCATAATAATCTCTAAAAACATCAAAAATAGGTATTGTCCATGGATTCATTTTCTCATTGATATCACCTGGTAAAAATCCAAGATCTTCCTCAACAGTGATTATAGGCCTCGTGATTATAATTTTATCTATTTTATTTGATTGTAATTGTTTGATTGCATTTTTACAAGCTAATAGCGTTTTTCCTGTTCCAGCAGGACCATTACCAACCACAAGCTTAATTTGAGGATTGTTAAGAAACTCGTCATATTTAATTTGTTGATTCGTTTTAGGAATAATTTCATTAACTTTTGATGAAAAAAGCTTGATAAAAGTATTAGATTTAATATTATTTTTAAATGCATACGAACTATTAATTAATAAAATCATAATTAGGTAAATGTAAAACATATAAAATAATTTAAAATCATAAATTTTTTAATTCAATTTTTAGTTATTAGATTAATTATTAATATTTTCTATAAATTATTATATGACAGATTTTACAGAATTTACAAGTAAAAATTTTAATCTTGAAAAAGCCAAATACACAAGTATTGCTGAAATGATTCCGTGTTTATATACATTTCTAGATGGAAATTTGAATCCAGGTTACGGTTCAGTTATAGAATCAAATATGAAGTTTATTAAATTTAATATTTATAAAGATAGTGCAATCGATTACACTTTAGATTTTAAATTTGTAAGTTCTTTAGGTAGATTTTCTAGATCACTTGCAGATTTTAATAAAGATAAAGAATCACATAATTTAATAAAAGAGAAAAATATAGAAAATTCAATATTTCCTCCAATTTTAAATCTTGGATATCTAGAAAAAAACCAAGATCTTCGTAAAATTACTAATTATTTTGATGAGATTAATAAAATTATTATTTTATCAGAAAGAATAGAAATTTTAGATGAAATGTTATTATATTATTTCAAAGATAGTGATTATATAGAAAAATTTTTTATTAAAACTGAATCTTCACAATTTCATTTAATTGATCCTTTTAAAGAGGAATTTGATTTATATGATATTGATTTCAAAAGTTATCGCCCTACTCTTATAAAATTAAAAAAATCCGATGATTCAAGTGAAAATATTAAAATCAGAAATAAACAGTTATTAAAAGATCTTTTAGAAACAGTCATACTTGGAAGATGTAATTACATTGATATTCATCGATACTTTAATATTGCGTTTGTTTCTTCACAAATTGAATCTTTTTTAGATGATAAAGGTTATAAAAAGCCGCCAACTTATAGTAGTAGAACTCCTCCTGATGATTCTAAAAATTATAAAAGTTTCGATGAAGAAATGAATAAGATCTGTAGAAATTATTACAATAATTTTGTAGAAACTTACATTAGTTATTGTTTAAAAATTTTATTTGAAGGTAAAGATATTTTAAATGAAGATTACGAAAAATATTTTTCAATGTCTTTTCCCGGTCATGCAGTATCTTTAATAATTAAAAAATATGAAGGCACTAAATACACATTAACATTAATAAATAGTGGCTTAGGAATAAATAATCATCATGATAAACATGAAGATGGTAATTATTATAATTTATGGAATAGTATTTTGTTAGAAAATTTAGATGATCTTAAAGAAAAAGTTAAAAAAATATTTTCATTAAATTTTTGTATTTTATATTATAAACTTCTTTCTCGTAATTCAAAAAATGAATATGATATATTAGGAAGTTATAGAAATGAAAATAAATTTTTTCTAGAATCAAAAGATGATTTATTAAATCATGCAAGATATTATTTTTATTGTAATCTCTCAGGTAGTGAAGATCAAAGAAAAAATTATTATATTAAAGAATTTTATCAAATTTTTGATAATGGTAAAAAAGTTTGTTTATATACTGATGTAGAAATGGAAAGATTTGTTGAAGATTGGAATAATAAAAAAGAAGATAATAATATTCCTTCTTACTCTAAAGCTTTTTACTCTAAATACTCACCAAGGTTTAAATCTTCTAAATTAAATAATGTTGGTATATATATTAATCCTCAAAAGTCAGGAAGTTGTGCTTGGTTTAGTATTTTTTGGATGATGATACATTATCAAATTAAAAATAGTGAAAATTTAGATAAATTAGATATATTTCTAGAAAAGATGTATAGAGAAATGGTTGGTTATTTCGAATTTGATAATAAATTTATTACAAAAGCGTTCGGCGGTATCAATGGGAGAAAAATTAGTTTAATAGATATAAGTATTGCCAATTTATTATCTCAAAAAGGATTTATAAATGAAGATAAATATGTTAAAAATCATAAATCATCATTGAATTTGCCAAATACTAAGTTAATAGATTTGTATACTAGTTATTTAAAAGTCTATCATTGTAAACCTGGAAATATAATACATTTATTTAAGAATCTTAATAATTTAAAAATAAATAATGAAACTAATTTAGTTAAATATGATTTAACATCATTAAGATATTTATTAATAAAAAATTTAGAAAGAGTATATGATAATAAAGATTCAGAATATATGGATTTATTTCCGATTAAAGAAAATATATATAATAAAGTTTCTGGTATTTTAAAAAAAAATTATATTAATTCAGGACAATATCCTGATCCAGATGAAAATATGCCATTTTATTTTGATTATAATGAATTTAATTTTATATTTGATTTATTTATTGGTTGGAGATCAACAGATAATTTTAATTTCTTGGAAGAACAATATGGTAGTAATAATATAAATTATGGTATGCCGATTTTCAAACCTATTGCTGAAGATTTATTTTTATATCATAATAAACGTGGCCAACTTTTAAAAGAAATTGATAGAACAATTAATGTACAAACTTCTAGAAATGGAATTATGATACAGATGATGAAATTTCTAATAACTAGATTTATAAGAGAAAATAATATAGAAAGAACTGAATTTGAAGAAAATGGAAATTTATTAAATTTATCAAAAAAATTAATTAATTATAGCTCAAACGTTCAACTACTTTTTGATTATGGTATTTTATATACTCACAACTTTCCTCATGATTCTCCTCAAATATTTGGACTTGTTAGAGATTATTTTGACACGATATCATTGAATATGAAATTAAAAAAAATATTAGTTGATATTGAAAAAGATCTTGATGAAGTTGATAACAATGCTAATAAAGTTATTTCTGATTTAATAAATTCAAGAGATAGTTTTTTGAATATTTTTTTTAATAAAAATTTTTTTGAATATTCTAATATCCATAAAACTTATCAGGAATATTTTACTAAAAACCAAAATGATATTTTAAATTTATTGAGAGAAAACGTGGGGGATGATAATAAGAAAATGAATGATCCTGTCAATATGGTAGAATTAATGTCAAGTTGGGAAAACATTTACACTAATCCTTATGTTTCACGTTTTGGATTTACTAATTTAATTGCTAATAAAGTAAAATATTCTCCATATGGAAAGTTTGATATTGAATTGAATAAAGATTCCACCTATAATACTATTTTTAGCAGTAATGAATATGATACTAACCCTTTACTATGTTTATACAGAACATATAATTATAAGTACTATATTCATAGTTTATTAAGGAGTAGATTAGATATAGATGGTTTCAAGCTAGTACTAAAAATATTAGGAACAAATATTGATTATTTTAAAAATGTTTTTGAAAAATATGAAATTGATGAAAAATTATGGGAGTTTTTGTCTAGCATTGATACTCAGAAATTAACTGAGTATATTACGAATGATAAAAATAGTATAAATTTATCATATTTTAAGAATAATAATAATATTTATAAACATACAACTTTCGATGTTCCAGTAACTAGAACTGGATATATTGAAGATTATAAAATGAATTTTCTAAATCCAAATGATCAGAATGTTTATAAAAAATATTATGAACCTGCTTGCAAACATGACGAAATAAATTTTAGTTCGGGAGATTTAACTTTTTATAATATATTTTTAGACTCAATGTCTAATAGATACAATTTTAAAGATAATTTTTCAATGAGTTATGAAATAACCAGTTTAATATCTAGATCAGCAAACAAATTTTATGAAAAATTAAAAGTAATTAATAACATTGAAGAATTTAAAAAATTACTTTCAAGTTTAGAAATAAATGTATTAAGTGAATTCAATAAATATATAACTAAATTTGAATTTAATAAAAGTTCATCGACCTATGATGTTATATATAAAAGTTTATTTGATAATATTGAAAGAAATGGTATAGTAATATACAAAGATTTTGAAAATTATTTTAGTAAACAAATGATTACTCTCATAGGAAATTGTTTTTCATTTCTTGATATTGGTGGTGATGAATATAGCCGTCCGACAGGAGAAGGTAGATTCGTATGTTTTACTATTTATGAAATTGGAAATAGAAATTTTATTGAAATCGTATTGCTATCCAAATTAGTAAATATAGAGATATATGGGATAAATAAAACAGATTTATTTGTAGTTTCAATACGTTTAGAAACAGAGAAGAAAATAAATAATATAGGAGAAGTAATTAGTAATAAAATATATGATCAACAAATAAAATTTGATGGATTTGATGAAACAATTATTGATTTAGATTTAAGTAAGTATCCATTTCTTATTTTTGCTCCATTAACAACTAATAATTTTATATTGAGAAAAGATGATGATTATTATTTGCTTATAGGGACTGATAGTCCTACAGAAGATAAAAATGATGAAATTACACTGGAAGATGGAGATGGATCTTTTAAAAGAACAATTTTAATATTGAAAATTTCTAATAATTTTCTTTTACCAGAATTTGATGAGAAATCACTTTTAATTATCCAAAAAATTTGGCAAAGATTTGGGTGCAATCCTCACATATTATACAATTATTATTATGGATATAGAAGAGATTTTAGTGGTTTAGAAAGAATTTCATATAATATTCATAAGGCTGATCACCAATCTTTTTATAGTGATCCTAAACTTAATTTATTTAGAATTAGTGATATGCTACATGAAGATTTGGAATATAGTGATGGAACTTATAAATATGGAGAGGATTTTCTTCAGTCTATTGAATATTGTAATAAATGTGATAATAAAGGTAAAAAATTTAAAAATTATGATCATAATTTAAATTTTATAGATATTGAAGATAATAAAAAATCTATATTAGCTAAATTAAAAAGTTCATACCAAACAATAAACTTGGACTTGAATATTGATGATTCATTAGGTATTACAGAAAAAGATATTAATAAATTCAAAGAAAAATTTCCAAATTGTAATTTTGATTGTTCTAATTTTGATAGTGCAATTAATGATTTTGATAAAATGATCAGTAATCTTGAAAAAGAAAGATTTGAATATTCAAAGAATATTAATTTTAACCAATATAAAGAAGGAGGTATTTTTGAAATAATTTATAATAACTATGAAAATATTTATAAAATAATGCAAATAAACATTTTGTTAAAAAATTGTAAAAGAATTAAAAATATTATAACTAATTGTAATAAATTAAGTTGTAGAGAAGTTGCCGAAATTAATAGTTTTTTAAGACCAGTTAAACCTTGTAAAAAAGATAATTTGAACTTTATAAGTCTTGCCTTTGAAATTTACTTTGGAAATATAATTAATGAAGAGCAGTGGGAAAAATTTAATGCAATATATAGTAACTTTAAAGATTGTAGAAATAACCCGAAACAATTAAGAGAAGTACATCAGTTTATGATGGCTAAAGGGAAAAGTTCTGTGATAACTCCATTACTACTATTAAATATTTATACAGAACAGATAAGAACAACAGGAGTTGATTATTACTATTCAACATCCGAAAAAATTTATTTAGTTTTACCATCTCATTTGATAAAACAAGCTAAAGAATATTTGCATCCTATACAGACATTGTTTAATTTACATAATTTTTATATTAAAAGTGATAATGAAATGAAAGAAAAAATTATTTCATTAAATAAAAGTGAAGAAATAGAAAAATTAAAAACTTATACTGAACAATGTGTATTTATCTTTGATGAATTTGATATGATGTTTGATCCAATACAAAGTAATTTCAATGTCCAGGTTGATGATGATAGAGTATTTTTTAATTTAGAAGATTTCGATTTAGTAATTAAATTATTAAAAGATAAAGATAATAATATAAGTTTTGATTCTAATTTAGATTTTGATAATCGTGTTTATAAAGAATTAAATAATAATTTAATCAAAAATGTTAATTACGGAATGAGTAAAATAGAAATAGATAATATTAATAATATAATTGATGGAAAAATATATAATAGATGGGTAATACCATATGCTAGAAAAGATACTCCAAACGAAGGTTCAAATTTTTCATCTATATTAACAACATTTTGTTTTACAATTAGATATTTTAAGGAAAATAATTGGAATCTTGAAGAAAAAGATTTTTATAACTTATATCAAGTCAAATATGATGATTTTTATGATTTTGATGAAACAATCGAAATTGGGGATAATGTTAGTTTTAATTTATTTAAAAATTTATGTAATGAACAGCAAAAAAGTTTATCAACTGAAGAGAAAATAGAAAAATTAAGAAAATATTTTGAATATTTTATAATTAATAAAATAAGGATTTTTGATCAAGTATATAATATATCATTTATTGATATTATGAATTTAGGATATTGGTCTACAGGGTTTACTGGTACTGTAAATATTGATTTACCTGATATTGAAGAACCAACCGATATGAATCCTATAGTTAAAACTAAAGGAAAATATGATAAAATTATATTAGATGATCCTGATGAAAAGATAAGTGTTTATAGAGCTTTTACAGGATCTTACTCAAATTCTGCAAATAATATATACTCAATAGATAATGAAGATCAATTATTTGAAATATTAAATAGTAATAAATATAATGCACTAATTGATGTAAATGCATTTTTAAGAAATTATGAAAGTAAAAAGTTAATTTATAAAATTTTATCAATGTCAAATTATAAAGGATTTAGTGGAATTTATTTAAATGATAATGATGAAAAAAGAATTGTTGATGATAATAAAATTGATAATAAGTTAAACAATACACCGAAGAATAATTTTATAATGTATTTTAGTCAAAGAAATATTGTGGGTGTTGATATTAAAAATCAACCAACAAATGCTAGAGGATTGTTAATTGTAGGAGATTCAGATTTATATACAAATGTAGCACAAGCAATGTTTAGAATGAGAAAACTTAATCAAGGTCAAACAATGGACATAGCATATATTAGAAATTCAGATGATTTAACAATTCATAATTTAATTAGTGAAAATAATATAAATTCTAAAATTGAATTATTTAAGAAGATAATAAATAATGATAATAAATCAAGGGAAAATAAAAGATTATATCAAGTATTTCAAAATTTAAAATATTTAGCTAGAGACCCTTTTCAAAAAGATACATATTTACAGACAGGAATGATACCTAAATATTTAATAGAAAAAGAACAGAAAAAAAATTTTGGAGAAATTAAAATTGATTTAAAAGAAGCTATCAAAAATTATATTCGTAGTAGTGATGACACTGTTTATAATCAAGAAACAAAAGATTTAGAAGATAGATTAACAAATGAACTACTCAAAGATGAAAATCATGAAAAATTTGAAGTTGTTCTATATGGAGGTTCTGTTTCAGAGAGAGAAAAAGAAAAGGAGAAAGAGAAAGAAAAAGAGAAAGAAAAAGAGAAAGAAAAAGAGAAAGAAAAAGAGAATGAAAAAGAAAAATATAAAAGCGAAAATTTATATGAAGATTTCCCTAAATTGGGACATAATTACAATTTACCAATATTAAAATCAATAATAAATTCTAATTTAATAGAAGATTATTATATTTACATTGGTTCAGGAGATGATAATGAATATTCCATATATGCAATGAATGATTTAGTAAATAATATTTCAATTAAATATGAAAGAATTTTAAATATGGGTGGTAGAAATAGTAGTTTAGAACCAATAAATACAGAAAATACAAAATTAATAAATTTAGATAATCAAGTAAAATACTATTTCGTAGAGTTAATCAGTGATAAATTTTTAGTAATTCAAAGCAGGATGATGTTAAATGATTATAACTATGATATTTGTCAAAATTTGCTGTTGTTTATAGATCAGTATCCTATATATAATGATAGTTTCCAAAAAATAAATCATATAGGTGAAACAAAGAATTTAGGAGATAAATTTAATAATATCGATTTATTTAAGATTGTTACAAGAACATTGAACGATAATGTTATTACTGAAAAACTTTTACCTAAATATAAAGATTTAGAATCAAATAATGTATTTTTTAAGTATCTAATAATAAAATCAAAAATCTTTAATGATAATTTGGATATAACAAATAAAAGTTATTTTGATGAAAATGATATAGATAATCTATTAGACGTACTTGAAAATTCGATGGTAAATAATTGTAGAGATGTTTTAAAGAACTTTGATAATTTTAAAAATAGACTTTTTATTAAAAAATATAATGAAGAAAATGAAGAAAATAATGAAAACAGTAATAAAAAAATTAATTATTCATTTGGTACAGATGATATTTATAAAAAATTATTAGAAAATATTACTTTCTTACCATCAGATATATCATTTACAAATATTGATTTTGTACATAATAATACAAGTTCGGATATTTTAAATAAAAATTTAAAAAGCGAAGAAAAAGAATTAGAAAGAGTAAGAATAAATAATAAAATAGAAGATATTAAAATGAAAATAAACAATACTGATGAAAATAATAAACAAATATATGATTATATGGAAAAATCTATTGCATGTTCACTATTATTTTATAGAGAATTCCTAAATCGTTTATTTAATAAATTAGTAAGATATTAGGATGAATGAAGATAAAAATAAAAATTTGAAATAAAAAAAATATATAAAAATGATTTTTATCATTATTATATATTATATGATTGCAGAACCTAAGAAATATATAGAAAATGATGAAGATATAAAGTCGTGTATATCTCAATCAAAAAGCAATGATAGTTTGTTTTCGATTAGTTCTATTGAAAGTTGTTCAAAAAGTTACGATAGTTTAAGTGAATTATTAAGTAAATCTGTTGAATCTAAGAATGAGTTCAAATACAATACTTCAGATGATACCAATATAAAAAAAAATGTAAATGGATGGATTCCATTATGTAAAAGAAAAAGAAGAGAAAGAGATCAAACATTTGAAAATAATTTAAGCAAATCACCTCAAGTTAATGATGTGATTAAATTAATGACTAGTTTTAGATTATCACCACTAAGTAAAAATTTTATTAGTGAAAAAGGAATCTATTTAATACCAGATAATGAATGAATTTAAGATCTGTATGCTTTTGGAGGAATACCTAACGTATTACCATATGTAGTAGGAAATCCAACAGGAGGTCTTGGAGGAAAGGCTCCATATCCTGGATTCATTGGATATGGAGATGTTGAATGAAATCCAACAGGAGGTCCAAGAGGAAAAGCTCCATGTCCTCTAGCAGGCATTCCTCTAGGAGGACCTGAAGGAAATCCAACAGGAGGTCCAGAAGTTACAGGAGGTGCAGGAGGATATACAACTCCTCTTGGAGGAATGACTCCATAACCTCTAGGAGGCATTCCTCTAGGAGGACCTGAAGGAAATCCAATAGGAGGTACAGGAGGTACAGTAGGTACAGGAGTTACTATTCTTTTTCTTTCTTCTTCCCATTTAGCGTAATTTAACATTTGCTTTTCTTTTTCTCTTTTTTCTTTTTCTCTTTTTTCTTTTTCTCTTTTTCGAACAAGATATTCTAGTAAAGGAGATATATCAAATATATCAGCAATTCTTACATATCTACCTACTTCTCGAGGTGAAGGAACTCCTTTTTTTACTCTAGTAATATTAGATAGTTGCTTTACGTATTCAAATACTTTGTTAACTAAAATTCCTGATGAAATATAATATTTGTCAATTCCGGATAATAATAAAGTAGAGTCTATGTATCTAATATTTAATATTTGTTTAATTGAAGGTTCTGTTTCACTAAATTTAAAACGTAAATATATTATTTCTAATAAAATATCATCTTTCTCTTTCGATCTAATTTTCAAAGAGCAAACGTTAGCAGTTACTGTTCTTGGTGAAGGTTCATCAACAATTTCTATTTCTTTATTAAATAATGTACAATTATCTTTACCATCCATATAAAAATCAAATTTATCTTCAAATAAACATAATATGGACAAATATAAATTTGTATAAGTATCGGTTTTTCCTTTCTCATTAGGATAAGGTATTTTTTCTGCTCCTTTTAGAGTAATGTATCTTAATAATTCTTTAGCAATTGTATTAGAACTAGATTTAATTTGATTAATTTTCATATCGTAGTCCTCCTTTGAGAGAAACATGTCACCTGCATGAGGCAAATATCTAGAAAGAAAGTCAAATAACTCATCATTATAATTAGGTTGTGATGTAAATCTTCTTTCAGGTAATTCATAATAGTCAACAGCATTATCAGGACATTCTGAAGTTGAATGATCTTCATTTGCCACTATATAATATTTTTCAATACTAAATATACTTTCTTGAAGATAAATATTAACAAATGTTGTTGATACATAATCATAGCCTTTATCATAACTACCATCTTTACGTTTAACGCATAATCTTAAAAATCCTCCTTCGCTTCTAGATGTATAATACCAAATAGCATGAATTCTTGTTGTGCTTTTATCATACACTGCCAACTTATATAATTTTCTTCCACGACTATTTTTTTTTATTGATCTTATTGAATACACATAAGTAGGGTCTTTATCATCTAAATTTTTGTAGTAATTTATGTATGGAAAAAAGTTATAATCATAACTTCCTTTTGGTTTTGTTATTTTAATTTTTGTTCCTGTGTCACGTGTAAATGAATATAGAGGTTGACCCGAAGAAGGCTCTATATCAATTAATTCATACTTTTCTTTAATTCTTAATATAAAATTATTTTCATTTGCCATTATATATTTCTGGAGATATAAATTACAGTTAATTAATTATTTCAAATTTTTTATAATTATTTAACTAAAAATATCTAGGCCAACTAAAGAATTTTTTGATAAAAATTCTAATGATGCTCCTCCTCCAGTTGATACATAGTAAAATGAATGTGTATAATTATTAACAAAACCTGCTGTATCTCCTCCACCAATTATAACTTTTTTATTTGATTTATTAAGAATATCAATTAAGGTTTTACTGCCACAAGAATACCAGTTATTTTCAACAACACCCAAAGTTCCATTCCAGAATATAACATCATGTTCATCAATGAGGGTACTCAATTCAAGAATTGATTTCATACCTATATCATAAAAGTTAAGATTATCATGATCATTTATATTTCCAGATATATATGTAGGAAATTCTTCTAAATTACTAGCAGCTAATCCATCTTTCATTAGGCTAATAGTAGAATTATTATCTGAAATTTCATTTAAATAATTTTTGTACTTTTCATTTTTATAAATACTATTTATATTACCTCCGGCGATATAAATTCCATCAATTTTATGTGATAGATTTTTTATCATTTGTAATTTATCATCTATTTTGGATCCACCTACTATTGATAATATTTTGTCATTATTAATATTTTTAGTAATACTTTTAAGTACATTTATTTCTTTTTCAATAAGAAATCCGTAAGCTCTATTACAATCTTTGAATGATGTAATACTAACATGATCTCTGTGACAACATCCAAATGCATCATTTACAAATATGTCACCAAATTGTTTGTAAAGATTAATAAAGTTATTAGTTTTCTCGTTATCACATTTTTTAGTTTCTTCATCGTGAAATCTTATATTTTCTAGTAAGAATAAATTAGAATTATCTATATTTTTTTTGAATTTATTTAGAGTTTCCAATGTATTTTGTGAAACACCATCTTCTAGTAAATTAATAGTTGGAAAATCATTTCCTAATTGGATATTTATTTGTTCAATATATTTTTTCCAGCTATATTTTTCATCTTTATTTTTTGGTCTTCCTAAATGAGATACAATAAGTATATATTTTGGATTTTTTGATAAAATATATTTTATTGTTTTTAATGATGATTGTATTCTGTAATAATCTGTAATACTATCATTAAGTATTGGAACATTCCAATCTAATCTTAAAACAACTCTTTTATTTTGAAATTCATTATTTGTAATAAAATATTTATTATTTTCCTTCTCTTTTGTGTTGTGTTTATATATATGTTCAACCAATTTTATTAATTTATTTGAATAAGACCATTCATTATCATACCATATCATTAATTTAAATTCATTATCAAAAAGTTCCATTGAAGCATTTTTGTCAACAATTGACGGACATTTGTTAGAAATAAAATCAACACTTACTAAGTTGTTTTCTTCTAGTTTTACATATTCTGACTGTCTAAAAAGTTCAAATATTTCTTCTATTGAAGTTTTATTTTTTAATTTTACATTTAAATCTACAATACTAACATTAGATACAGGTACTCTTAATGATGTTCCTTTAATTTTATTTTCTAATTGCGGTAAAACCTTAGCAATTGATTTTGAAGCTCCTGTTGAATGAGGTATAATATTATTCAATATAGATCTTCTTGTTCTATTTTTAAATTTTATTGTATCACTTACATTTTGGGAAGCTGTTGTTGCATGAACTGTTGTAAAGTTTGCAGAAATTATTTCATTGCTTTCCATAAGACATTTTAGAACTGGTGTAATACAATTTGTTGTACAAGATGCATTACTAATAATTGGTTCTCCTTTATAACTATCATGATTGACATTGTATATAAATTGTGGAGTATTATCTTTTGGAGGTGCACACATGATTACATAGTTACAAATATGTTTGGAAGCTTTATCCATAGTTAAAAATGCTCCAGTGCTATCAATGACATAATCGATATTATGCGACTGCCAATTCAATAATGATGGATCTCTATTGTTAAGTATATATATTTTTTTATTATCAATCTCAAAACAAGATTCAGATAATATTTTTATGTTAAAATCCTTATTATAGTGATGAACACTATCGTTTTTTAGGTAAGATTCTAAATTGTTAATGTCAAAATCTGGAATATTTATAGCTTTAACATTAATTAACTTGTTATCTAATAATTGTAAAAAAATAGTTTTACCTATTCTACCGAAGCCATTGATACCAATGTTCATTATTTTAAGCTATAAAATAATGAATATTTAAACTTTTTTATTTAGTCAAATTATTTAAAGTATTTAATAAACTGTCAGGAGTTACTGAAATTGTATCGATATTATTATCTATTAAAAATTTACAAAATTCAATTGAATCAGAAGGTTGTTGACCACAAAATCCAACTTTAATTCCATTTTTTTGATAGTCACTAATAGCTTTTGAAATTAATCTTCTATAACTAACATTTTCGTGATTAGATAAATTTGCTATTTTTTCGCTGTCTCTATCTACACCTAATGTTAATTGTAATAAATCATTTCCACCAATAGAGACTCCATCTATATATGGACTAAATTCATCTGCTTCTATTACATTAGATGGAATTTCACACATGAGATATACTTTAAGCCCATCTTCACCTCTCTTTAATCCACAGTTAGCCATAATTTCAACTACTTTTTTACATTCTTCGACTGTTCTACAAAATGGAATCATGACAACAACATTTTTCATATTCATAATATTTCTAACATATTTTATTGCTTCGCACTCTAGTTCAAAACATTTTTTATATTCTTCTGAATAATATCTAGATGCACCTCTCCAACCAATCATAGGGTTTTCTTCAGTTGGTTCATAATGTGAACCACCAATTAAATTCTTATATTCGTTAGATTTAAAATCACTAAATCTAACTATTACTTCGTTAGGACTAAATGCAGATGCAATTTTTGATATTCCTCTTGCTAATCTTTTTATAAAATACCATTCTCCATTATCATGATCACCAATTTCATTATATATTTGATTCTTAATACTTTCAGGAATATTAGGGTAGTTAATCAAAGCATTTGGATGAATCTTAATATAATTATTTATTATAAATTCTAATCTAGCTAAACCTACACCATAATTAGGTAACTGACAACTTTTAAAGCTAAGATCTGGATTTCCTACATTTAACATCAATTTTACTGGTAGATTTTCTACTGTTTCTTTGGTGTTTATATTTATTGAATCAATTCTAAAATTTAATATTCCATCGTATACATTTGCCTCTTCACTTTGAGCGCAATCTATTGTAACAGCTGATATATTTTTAAGTACTTCTGTACAATTTTTAGTACCAACTACTGCATTTAAACCCATTTCTCTTGCCACAATTGCTGCATGACATGTTCTACCACCTTTGTTAGTTATGATACCTGATGATATTTTCATAATAGGTTCCCAATCTGGTGTAGTCATATCTGTAACCAAAATATCCCCTTTTCTAAATAAACTTATGTTTTTAATATCATCGATTATTTTAATTTTACCGGAACTTATCTTATCACCAACAGCAACTCCTTTGATTAAAATTTTACTTTTTTCTTCTAAAATATACTTTTCTATTTTTAATTCTTCTTTATTAGAGTGTATAGTTTCAGGTCTTGTTTGTAGAATATATAGTTTACTATCTATTCCATCAATTGCCCATTCTACATCAACGCCTATATTTTTATTGAACATTTTACTATATTCTTGTTCTAATAAGTAAACATTTCTTGCTAATGAAATAGATTGACTATTTGTAATACTAAAATTAATTTTCTCAATTAAGTTTGTATCTGTTTCATAAGTTCCTCCTGATTCTTTGTAAATTATTTTAGTATTTTTATCTCCCATTTTTTTCATTATAATTGGATCTGTGTCTATTTTTAGTAAATTTTCTTTATGACATATTATTTCATCAGGTTTTACTCCTCCACCAACAACAAGCTCTCCAAGTCCAAATGAAGAGTTAATTACAATTGATTTATCATATCCAGTTTCTGGGTCTATAGAAAATGCAACACCAGCAGATCCTAAATCTGATCTAACCATTTTTTGAACTGCTACACTTATTTTGACATCTTCAAATGGAATATTATGAGTATTTCTATATGAAATTGCCCTTGAATTAAATAAACTTCCGTAACATTTCTTTATATTAATAATCACATCTTCAATACCGAAAACATTTAGAAAAGTATCTTGTTGACCTGCAAATGATGCATTAGGTAGATCTTCAGCTATTGCACTACTTCTAATTGCCACTTCTAAATTTTCTTTTAAATATAAACCTGATAGTTTGTTATAATTATCTTCAATTTGTTTTATTTGATCATTAGTAAATTCACTGTTAAAAATTTTGTCTATAACACATTTTGAAACATTTTCAAGATGATTTAAATCGTCAAAATTAATCTCATCTATTTTAGATTTTATAAAGTCATTGAGATTGTTTTGAGATACAAATTTATCATATAATATTGTAGTTATTGCGAAACCATCTGCAATACTAAAATTTAATTTTTGAGATAGATGATATAATTCACCCAACGAGCTATTTTTACCACCAACTATACTCTTATTATTGAAAGAACATTCTTTGAAAAAAAGAATATCTGCCATTATACTATATTAGTTTTAAATTTTAGATAATCTATTTAGACTAATTTTCCCTTCGTTTGAATTTACGTATAAAATTGATTTATTATCAAAATCAATTTTTTCAAACTTATCTTCTTTTAAGCTGAGTAATGATTTGCATAATACTCTAATAGGGTGTTTGTGAGTAACAATTAATGGTAAGTAATTTGATTCATTTTTTATTAATATATTTTCTAAAAAGTACTTATTTATTCTTTGACTAACCATATGACAATTTTCACCGAGAATTTCTAAATTATTATTTTCATAATAATATTTTTTTTCTAAATTATAATCATCATTTCCATAAGAATTTTTTATTCTTTGATTATTAATATCATCTAGTGATGGAGGTCTAGCTAAATAGTTTTTTCTTAGAAATTCTGTATATGCTTTTCCATAACGTTTTTCTATATATTCTCTACTAATTCCTTCACAACCTCCGTAATGTTTTTCATTAAGAAGCCATGAAGATTCAATTTCTAGATTTAAATTTAAACTTTTGTTGATAATATTTGCTGTATCAATTGTTCTTTTTGTATCTGACGTATAAATTTTTGTTGGGATCATATTGTTTTCTTTAATTATATTACTTATATGGAATGCATCCATCTTTCCTTTTTTGGTGATTGATATATTAGACCAGCCTGTAAATTTATTTTCTTTGTTCCATATTGATTGACCATGTCTACAAATTAAAAAACTAAAATTTTTAAAACAAGATAAATTATTTAATTTAATCATCTAAATAAACTTATATTATTTAATATAAACTTATATTAAGTAAATCCATTTAATCTATCTCCTAAAGATTTTATTTCAAGCTTTATATGATATATTATTGCTACAATAAATATAATAAACATATAAAGTCGGCAATACCAAGGAACTATATATCTTAAACTTTCATGTATAGTTCTATTTGTTAAATATTCTATAAGAGTTTGATTAAAGAAATATCCTTCAAATTGCGTAATTAAACATTTATTTTTATTCAAAATCCATGATAAAATAACAATAAATTGTAATAATATAATTTGGAAAAACCAATACCATAATATAATATTTGACAAAATGAATAATATATGAAAAGTAAAAGTAAAATGTTTTAAAATATACATATTTACAAAAATATAAAATTGTATCTTTTAATCTTTTTTAAAATCAATATATGAATTATAATATCTATATAAATTATCTAACTCTTGGCGTGTTGGAATCAATGTAACATGAACTATATTATGAAATCTAATTCTTTTTTTGGGTATATTTAAATTAATTCTATTATTTATTGATGGTATACCTTTAATTACTAGTTTGGATTCATCTTTAAAAATATTAGTTTCGTATTTACATCTTCTCCATGCTTGTTTTCTTGTGTAATAATAAATTTTTGGGGTCATATAAAATAGATTAGATTATGATTTTATGTATTTTTATTTCAAATTTTAAACAGTATAAAAGTTACTTAAAATGAAAAATTCATGTCATGTAATGGCTGACAGTGAATTTATTTTAAATTTAAAAAAATCTCCTAATGACTCAAGAGATATTTTATTCACTCTAGATAACAATTTTCCTGAAGTTTTGGACTATAGAGATTCATTACTACCAATCAGAAACCAAGGTACTCAAGGTACATGTTATGCTCAAAGTGCATGTTGTATGAAGGAGTGGCAAGAAAAAAATGATTACGGTCTTGGAGAATATTTGTCTCCACAATTTTTTTATAATAATAGATTTAATAAGTATGACGAAGATCAAAGTAATGACAGTGGTATGTTTGGAAGAGATGTTATGAAATTATTGCTAAATGTAGGTATATGTTTAGAAAAAAATTATGTTTATGGAAGGATAGAGGATAAACAGAAAATTCCTGAGGAAATCTATAAAGAAGCTAAATTACATTGTATAAAAAAATATGCAAGAATAAATACATTAGAACAACTTAAAAAATCACTATGGATGAATGGTCCATGTCTTATTGCATTTCCTGTTTATAATTATGGAATGAAGATGTGGAAACAAGAAGAAGGTCAAGAGTTTGGAGGTGGACATGCAATGACAGTAGTAGGTTACACAGATATAGGATTTATAATTAGGAATAGTTGGGGAAAAAATTGGGGTGAGGATGGTTATTGTATATATCCATTTGATGAATGGGGTAGTCATTGGGAAATTTGGACAACAATTGATATGGTGACAGAATTTAAAAATCCAGATAATGAATCAGATGATGTGGATCCGGTAAGACCTGTTGATCCAGTAAGACCTGTTGATCCTCCACATTTTAATGATGATGATAGTAACTATTGTCCATGTATTATTCTTTAGGTTTAATCTTTTTTCTGTATTCTTCTAATATTTTGATAGCTTCATCCATATCACTAGTTTTATGAGGATGTGACTTGGCTCTTCCTAATAATGTATTAAGCACTCCCAATTGGTATTTAATAGATCTATTTTTAATTTTTTTTATTGTATATATTGCTTTATCTTTATTTTTGAAACCAAGATTAGGAGTTGTCGTATCTGGATTATAGTCAGAATATAATGATAAATTTAAAGGTTTAATTTTACAACTTGTTTCTTTTTCATATGATTTAATTTTTTTTAATATTTTTTTTGGTTCATAATTTGAATAGATTATTTTACTATCTAAATCATAAAGACTTATTGTAGGAGTTTTTAAATAATTATTTAATATTGTTATTTTCTTAATATAATATTTATGAAATTCATATGCATTGTCATCATAATATTTTTTAATTTTTATGTATTTTTCATTTTTATAACTTGGTGTTGATAACATAAATATTCTTGCTTTACATTTATATTTTTTAAGAATCATATTTATTGATTTTTGGTTATATCCCATTAATAAATTTAAGAAAAAATTGAATCATATAAATTCAGTAAAATATATTTTAAATATGGAAATTAGTGATAATGATTTATATGAAGCAATTTTATTATTAATTGAAACATTAGAACATAATGAGAATGAAAAAATTAATAACAATTTATTTTTAAGTTCACTAAAATTTGTTGATCTAACTAATGATTTTTATATTAGTGATAACTATGAATATTTTGGAACATTACCATCTCATCGAAAGAAAATCAATGAGATAAAAATGATTATAGCGTTAAACAATTATTCTAAAATTTTTAGAAATAAAATTATAGATATACCAGATATTGATAAAAGATTGGAAAAAGGATTGAGGAACATTTTAAGATTTTCTTCTACGTCTTCTGACCCTTCTTGGAAGTAATAATTTAAAAGAAGATATCAATTTTTTCTTTTGTTCTTTATCTGAATTTAGTTTTTTTATATTTTCTATTTTTGATTCGCTAAAGTCAAAATAAGTAATATTATCTAGTATATATTTTTTTGCGATTTTTATTCTTTCTACTGAATCCATTCCTGCCATATGAATGATATAAGGTTTTTTCATATTTAGATTAGTTAAGATAGGGTATGATATTTTTTCAATATATTTATTATCTTGTGATCCATTATATGTAAAGTGTTGTAATACACCAAAAGGTATAATAACACTATGATTTCTAAAATCATAAACATTGTTTATATAAATTAATCTTAAAACACCCTGGTCATTCCAACAATTTTTTTTAATTCTATTTTCTAGTAAATAATTATCATGAGCCCATATATTTAAGATCCTTTTAGAATAATTTGTATTTTTTACAATAAATATTCCTGTATTAATTTTGTCAGTGCTTATATTAATTAATGTTTCTAATACGTGTCTATCTTGATCGGCAGATAAAATAAAATCTTTATTATTATATTTTTCGATTATATTTTCAATAGGAGCAGAATCTATATAAAAGTGAGCATCTGAATCTACCCAGACAACATAATCATATTTGTGTAAAATTTTATTAATTAATGGAATTCTTTCATAATGTGGTTTTCTATTACTTAGTCTTTTTACGCTATCTTTTATAATATCATATCCATTAATTAGACAATATTTTTTATTAATTTGATAACATACATCAGCATATCCTTTTACATTATTATCATACCACATTACAATACAAATTTTTGATCTAGGTTTAATATTGAAATTATCAATATAATCATAAACTTGAATAAAATTAAATAAGCAGAAAAATAGGAAAATAATAATAATTACAAATATTACTCTTAAATAGTCATTTACATATACCATATACATTAATATATATTTTAAATATTAGCATGATGAATACTCTATATCAATGATTAATTTCTAGATATGAGTATATGGGAAAAAAATTTATAATAATATTAGCTGAAGAATATTGGCATGATGTTGAAAGTAGTAATTATAAATTCATAAAAGCTAAATATTTGTTAAATAAGATAAAAGAAAATAATAATTATGATATAAAAGTATTAAAATATCCTGGTGAATTACTATCATCGATTGATAGGTTGGGAAAATCTAATATTAAATCCATTTTTATTTTTCAAGATATTTTTTCTGATTCTTTTTTAAACAAAATTTCAATATCAGAAATGAAAAACAAAATGAAATCTCTACAAGATGAATATGGTGTTAATATTTATCCAGGAATAGATATTACAGATAGATTTGCTAGTAAAAGATATTATTTAGATCTTGTAAATGATATGAAATATAGTGCTCTTCCTGGAAGTAGAGTATATAAAATTTTATATCAAAATAATAATGACAATCAAAAGATTAAAGATGATTTATATAAAATTTCTGGAGAAATGTTAAAAGATTTTGATAAAATAGTAATTAAGAAAGGATATAGTTATTCTGGAGTTCAAGTTAGGACATTCAACAAAGAGAATTATAATGATAAAAGTAGATTTTATGAGAAATTAGAACAACTAAATTTTAAAAAATTTTTTGATGTTGGAACAAATGCAAATATTTGGGAAAAAAATATTACAAGATATTATATTTTACAAGGATATAATAGAATAATAAAAAACAGAATGAATGAATATAGAGTATTCTTCTTTAATGGAAAAGCTAAATACATAGCATGGGGAGATGATTTACCAAATCTATGTTCAGAAGACTATGAACAAAGTTCAAGTAATATTTATACAATTTCAGATAGTAATAATGAAGACGATTATGATGTATTAAACAAAGAATCAATAAATATGAATAGGCTTAATAAATTAAATCCAGATCTTGGAGTAGAAATATTACGTTTTGCAAAACGTGTATATGCTGATTACTTAAAAATTTTTTGGACAAATAAAATAGTAGAACATCCTATCATATTTAGAATTGATGTTTCATATGCTTTGGATAAAGAATTTATTGATGAACATTCAATAAATATTAAAGGTTTTGATAGTAAAGTACGTTTATATGTAAATGAGCTTGAAGTTGATCCAACACATTACTTTTACAATAATCTTGTTTGTAAAAAAAATAATGAAATAAATACTAAATATGTTCAAGAATTAACTGGAGGTTTAATAAATGAATATATTAAAAAAATATAAAATAATTAAAATTATATTTCTTAGTTATATAATTCTAATTTACTTTACAGATCCAATTAGATGACAAATATGTTTTGATAATCTTATACTACTAGCCATACCAAAATAAATTCCAAATTGTGTATGTCCTAGAGTTTCTCCTAATCCGATATAAGTTAATTTTGAATTAATTTGTTTTGCTGCGAATTGTGAATGATCAGATAATGTTTTAAAACTAGTGAATTTTATATATTTAATTTTATCAAGAGATATATTTAGTTCTAATTTAATACCCATTAATAAATATCTTATAGATTTAGAATAGAATGATCTTGCAATATTAATGTAATCATCTTTTTTAAAACACTTACCATTAAATTTTTCTAAAAGTGGAATATCTTTTTTGTCTTCCAGGAAACCGAAAATATTACCTACCCTGATAGGATTCATATTTCTGTCAAATAAATATATGGCAATAACTCTATCGTATATTTCATTGTTATTTTTAAATAATTTATATTTTCCATTATCAAGTTTCACTTCCATATTATTTTTTTTGAATTTAAATTTATTCCAATTTAATTTATTATCAATACTTTTCCTAAGTCTTCCTCCAGTACAATCAATTATGTAATTAAAATTTTTTTTGATAGCATATTTTTCCAAATCTTCATATGTTGAAAATTGATTAGTGAAATACATTTTAACAGATTTGTTATAAGCTTCAATATATAATAAATTTTCGAGAGTATTTATGTAATTAAATGCTCTATTATCTACTCCATGAAATGATTTAGATCTACTAATATAAAAATTGCTCCAACAAAACATTTGATTAATAAAATCTTGAAATTCAATTGCATCAAAACCAAATTGTGTTGATCTTGTGTAAGGCATTCTTACTCCTTCTTTAAAAACTCTATTGTCAATCAATATTACGTTAATTTTTTTTTGTAAAAAATTGTCTCTGTAATATAATTTATAATATAAAGCTGTGAATAATCCTATTGGACCTGCGCCAACAATAATTATATTTATTGAATCTTTTTCAAAACCTTCATTTAAACTTTTAATTGTTGAGGGAAGATTATATTTATATAACATTTTTAGTTCATCATCTATTTTATTAAAGTCTGTTATTTTGGGATCATTTATTTTTTTGTGTATTTTTACTAATTTTTCATGTGATATTATTTTATTTGTTTTATATTTACAGTCTTTTACAATATTTAAATCATAATTTAGTTTTTTAAAACTATAAATATTTTTTTTATCATTCTTTTTCCAGTCTTTAGTATCATTACTCCATTTTTTATAAGCATTATTCCACCATTCTAATGATTCAAAAAAGATATGATGTTCTGGATATTTTTTTCCTTTTAGTAGCATTTGAAAATTATGATTAATTGTATCAACTAATTCTTTATTATTCATTAATTTAAAATAGAAAATAAAAATTGAAATATTTTTGAACTTACACTATTAAGATAGTTTGTTAAGATGTCATTATTTACAGTGATAGGAAGTTGGAATTGTGGAGTTTATGGTTGTAATAAATGTAAAAATGGTCAATATCATTATTGCAAATATTGTAGTTCGTGTCCATCAAATCATTTATCAAGAAATTGTTTGATGAATCCGAAAAATCAAATTAATATTTATCGTAACCCTAAATATAATCAAGGGTATGCATCATTTGTAGTTCCAGTTCAGTATAATTTTAGAGGTACTGGAAGGAATGCGATATTACTGATACTTGAAATTAGTAAAGGTTGTGCGACATGGATAGGAGGTAAAATTGATCCTGGTGAAACTCGTGTTCAAGCATTGTATCGAGAAACATCAGAAGAATATGGTAATAAACTTACAGATAAAGTAAGAAAAAGTATTGGTATGAATAAGAGTCCTCATTTATATCATAAAGGGTCAAACTTATATGTTGTTAGTATAAATTCATTTTCAAGAAATAAAACATATAGACCTACACAGTACCCTTCTGAAACAATGGGTGCAATATGGGTCTTTGTCGATAGTCTGCTTGGAATACAGAGATATAGGAATTTTAAAGGAACTACTGTAATCTCAATTCGTGATACTGATGGTAATATATATGAGGTTTCATCATTTGTTCAAGAAGTGTCAAGTAAACTTGTAATAGGTGGATATATATAAAAGATGATTTTGAAGAAAAATTATGGTCAAAGTGACGATAAGAATATAATAATAGAATTCTGATCTATGCATAATATGTTAATGTATAAGGAATAGTTGATTTTTAATTTAATGAATTGTTCATCGTGTTGTAATAATTTTGATAGATTAGTTTTTATTCCATTATATGGTTTTGTTTGCACAAGTTGTTATCAGGAATTAATTAGGGATATAAAGTAAAAAATTGAAATTTGATTGGTCAATAGACTAATATTGTTTTAGAATGGAAAAAAAAATTAGTAGTAATCCTGATGATGATATTTCAGGTTGTCCTATTTGTTATGATCCTAAAGAACTTGTTAGTAAGTTTTGTTGTTCACATAAGGTTTGTAGTGAGTGTTTTATGGGACAGTTGAAGTCTAAGGCAGAGTTAGTTTGTAGTCAATGTAGAAGTGACGTATGTAAAAACAGTTTAACGAAAGAAGAAAATAGTATTTTTGAAAATAGGGAAGAAGAAAAAGTTCCTGATATTGTAGGATTAGCAGTTCAGTTTTTGAGGGATAGAGAATATATTTTTGGGGAGTCGAGAGATGGACCTGGTGCAATTCCTTCTTGGATATTTCAAAACCTAGTCAATGAAGATAATCCATCTTTAGAAGTAGAAACTGGAATAGAAGTACAACCCATAAGAAATGGGTTTAGACTCGTATCTAATAATGATCACATAGAATCTATAGTGAATTTATGTGTGAGACTTGATAATGCATATAGAAATATAAACTTAGATGTAGTAGATCCATCTTGAATAGATTTTATTTAAAAATTTTTAAAAATTGAATAAAATTTTTCATTTAATTAATTATTAATATAAGTAATTGTAATGGATCTTATTTACTGGTATTATTTAGGAAGTAAGAGAGATAAGATCGTTAACAATTTATATAAAATAGTTGGTGTTATCGATCTTTATAATGCGTCGAAGAGAGGGAAGTATATAATTTATTATATGTGCGTCAATTCAATTAATCGAAACAAAGTTACAGACGATGGTGAACAAATTATCAGAAATTGGTTACAATTATCATTTTCTGATGATAGGATCATCGAAAGTAGAATGTTAAGAAAATATAGACATAAATTCTATTCTATGAATAAATTTCTGGAATTGAAAAAATATCACAAAGAGTGGAATGACGGAGATTGGGATGAAATTGAAATAGAAGAGTTATTAAATGAGTTTCTAATTAAAAAAAAAAATTGATTTATTTTCTGTTATAGATTGTTTCAGTATCTAGAGATAATGGAAAGAAATTATTGTGAAGATTTTACGAAGCTTTTAAACTTATTTGAATCAGATTATAATACAATTTTGGGTTTATATCCGAAAGCAGATAGGGAATCATTTTTTAATAATTTGACTGAAATTCTTTATAGAACATCAGATTATTATGTTAGTAAGGATGTATCAATTAATGATACAAGAAGAAAAGATTTAGTTGAAAAATTAATATTCAATAGAGAAAGTATAGAAAGTTGGGATTGGTTTTTTGTAAGAATTAATGTTGACAAATCAGCACGAGCTCCTGAATATTTAACAGAAGATAAAAAAGGTAGTCCGTTGGAGATATTATGTTCATTGGGTGCCAAATGTATAAGAGTAATAGATAATAATTTGATAGAAGATCTTGATAATCGGAATAAATTTAAGTGGAGAGATAGAATAGCATTTAGGGGTGATGATATAGGAGAAGAGAAATGTAAGAGTGGAGATATATCAAAAACAATAATAATATTAAGTAATATTGTCAGCTATTTAGAACCTATTTTTAGGATATTGAATTTACATTTTTATGATTATCATAAAGATGTAAATAATATAATTAGTAATAATGTTCTTAATTTTATGAAAGACTACTACTTTTTTGAAAAAAAGTATATAATAGATCCATTTGAATATTTTACTAACCTTATGGTAGTTAAGAATGATACCTATTTGAGGGTTAATGTTTCTAATTATTTCATGAATGATTTTAATAAGCCTAAAAAATTGAGTTTGGGGTATACATCGTCAAAGGTAAACTTACCATTACATTTAGCTAATAATAATTTTGAGTTTTTGAATTTACAATTTAATTCTAATTATAATAGTATGGTAAGTGATTATCTATTATCTGAGTTGTGGGTTCATGGGTTAGCTGGTTTAATAAGAATGATAGAGTGTAGTAGAGCGGAGCATCATCAAAAAATTATTGATTTTATTACTTTTCTTTTTGAAGATGAAGACTTAACATTTATTTTGACTAGTTTAGGAATTAAAGTCGATAAAAAGAATGGACTTTATTATCCTTTTATTTCGTATTATGATACATCAATATTAAAGAGATACGATAATCAGTTTCAGATTGAATGTGCATTTAATTTGATAAAAAATAATTCTTTCATTCAAAATCACTATCATGATGCTTTCTTAAAGATACAAAAGATTGTTGATAGTAGGATAAGTCGTAAGATAAGTCCATTAAATTTGTTAGCACAAGCTGCAAACGTTAAATTACAAAGCAATGATGATAAATTTGTAGATTTAACAATTGACTCTGATTTAGACATAGATACAGATTGTGAGGATGAAAGTCCTGAGTCATTAAATTACAAACCAGATAATGCATTATCAGAAGGATTTCTCTTAAATATTTTTGAACAAAATTTTAATAGTTCAAGCTCTAGTTCTAGTTCAAGCTCTAGTTCTAGTTCAAGCTCTAGTTCTAGTTCAAGCTCTAGTTCTAGTTCAAGCT
>MDTB01004441.1_pt1 | contig 38040 bp, 42 predicted proteins | sample 811161 | NCBI WGS metagenome assembly MDTB01 (sample SAMN05326650, study PRJNA326480) | marine metagenome | isolation source: seawater | place: Mediterranean Sea | collected 2009 | reverse complement strand
TTGATGGTGGCCTTGGTTTGAATCGCACAAACGACACATACCTTTTCAGGGTACTGCTCTACTACTGAGCTACAAGGCCATAATTTTAAAATCTAAAAGTAATCCTGCCTTTAGTCAAATCATAAGGTGTCATTTCAACCAAAACTTGATCACCAGCCAAAACTCTTATTCTATTCTTTCTTAACTTTCCAGCCGTATGGGCCAGAACTTCATGATCATTTTCTAACTTAACTCTGAACATAGCGTTAGGTAATAATTCTGTGACTTTACCTTTAAATTCTATTTTTTCCTGTTTATTCAATTATTAACCTTTTTTATTCTCATTTTTATTGAAGCAGCATGGCCATGTAAATTTTCATAATTTGCTAAATTTATAACTGATGGACCAAGTCTTTCAATACCTGATTTTGAAATTTTAATAACTGATTGTCGTTTTAAAAAATCTAATACTGATAATCCTGATGAAAATCGAGCTGTACCAGACGTAGGTAGAACATGATTTGGTCCGGCTAAGTAATCGCCCATAGCCTCGGGTGAAAAAGATCCTAAAAAAATTGATCCAGCATTATTAATAAGCTTTAGGTAGCTTTCTGGATTTTTTGTAGATATTTCTAAGTGTTCTGGAGCGATTATGTCTGTGATGTAAGCCATCTCCTTAATATTTTTAGCTAAAATTGCCAGTCCAAAATTCTTTAAACTCGAGGATATTATTTTTTTCTTTGGTAATAGTCTTGTTTGCGAGAAAATATATTTTTTTACCTCATAAATAAGTTTTTCATTGTTCGTTATAAGTATCGATTGTGATAGCTCATCATGTTCTGCCTGTGCTATTAAATCAGCTGCTATCCATCTAGGATTTGAATATTTATCCGCTATAACTGTAACTTCTGAAGGACCTGCAAACATATCAATACCTACATCTCCAAAAACTTCTTTTTTAGCTAAGGAAACAAATTCATTTCCTGGACCAACAATTTTGTCAACTTTTTGAACAGTTTGAGTACCAAAAGCAAAAGCTGCTACAGCCTGTGATCCTCCTAGTTTGTAAATTTGTTTAACCTTGCATTTTTTAGCCGCATATAAAATTGCTGGACTAATCTTTTTATTTAAACAAGGTACTGTCATAAAAATTTCTGGTACGCCTGCTACGATTGCTGGAATACAATTCATTAATACCGAACTTGGGTAGCTTGCCTTACCACCTGGCACATAAACCCCAACCTTTTTGATCGGATTAGTTCGATAGCTAAGTTTATTTTTAAATTTATCCTTCAATGTAAAACTTTTAATTTTTTGATTTTTGTGAAAATTTAAAATCCTATTGTATGCAAGATCAATATCTTTTTTGGTTTGTTTGTTTAAATTTCTTAAACTTTTTTTAATTTCGGAATTTGAAAAATAAAGATTTCTTTTACTCAATTTTTTTATATTATTTAATTTTTTTTCAAACTTAATTAAAGATTTATCTTTATTTTTTTTTACATCTTGTATAATTTTTCTAACAACTGATTGTTTAGAAGAGGAATTTCGTTTTCTTAAGTTTAGATATTTAAAAAGTTGATTTTTAAAATTTTTGTTTTTTGTATTTAAAATATTATTCATCAAATATATCGTGTTTTGGTTTATTTTTTGTTTCCCAAGGTTCTCCTTGGTCATCTAAAAAACAGTCTATAACCTCTGAGTTAATTTTTATCAATTTATCTCCTGCAAAATGCAAAATTACCTCATAGCTTTTATCAGGTAATAACTTACTTTCAATTGCTAAAAAATCCAGAAAATGATCCTTTTGTTTTTGACTTAAGTTTTTGGAATGAGCTGAAAGTACATTTTCAAACTTTAAAACACATAAAATTCTCTTATTTTTTCTAAAAACACCTTTTTCAACATCCTCCCACATAAATCTATTAAATTGGATCAAAAAAATTCTATTTTTTTTTAAATGAATAATGTTTTCTGGTTGAGTAATAGAATCTTGTAAATGTGCCGATATTACTTTGAGATCATCAACAGTTGTAGCATTAAGTTTAAGAAATCGAACACCCATTTATTTTAGCTTGTTCTAAAAATGTTAGCTCTACACTTCCTTAATTTATTTTCTAATTTTTCATAACCTCTATCCAAATGATAAACTCTATTAATTATAGTTTTATCGTTAGCTGCTAAACCTGCCAAAACCAAACTCACTGAAGCTCTTAAATCAGTAGCCATAACTTCTGCTCCATTTAATTGTTGGGGTCCATAAACAAAAGATTGATCTCCTGAAACTTTTATTTTTCCTCCCATTCTGTTCAGCTCAGGAACGTGCATAAATCTTTTTTCAAAAATATTTTCTTTTATTCTAGAAACTCCATTTGCTCTTGTCATCAAAACCATTATTTGTGCCTGGAGATCGGTTGGAAATCCTGGATATGGTTCGGTTCTAATTGAAACGGGTTTTATATTTTTTGAACTTAAAATAACAACTTCATTTTTACTTAATTTAAGTTTAACCCCCATTCTTTTTAAAATAGATATTTCCTTCATCAAAATTTTACTATCAATCCCTGTGATTTTCAATTTTCCTCCAGTAAGAGCGCCTGCAATAATGAATGTGCCTGCCTCTATCCTATCAAACATAACTTTGTGGTTTACTGACTTTAAATTTTGATTTCCTAAAATTATTATTTTTCTTTTATGTGTCCATTTAATTTTTATGCCCATTTTTTTTAGAAAAGTTACTAAATCTTTAATTTCGGGCTCACATGCACAATTGCTTAAATGAGTTGTTCCTTTTGCGTAACTTGCTGCAATTAAAGCATTTTGAGTAGCGCCAACAGATATTGAAGGTAATCTAATTTTTTTTCCAAACAAACCATTTTTGCACTCGGCTACTATATAGCCATTTTTGATTTTAATTTTTGCTCCAAGTTTTTTTAAAACATAAAGATGAATATCAACAGGTCTTGAGCCTATTGCACATCCTCCTGGTAAAGATACTTTGGCTTTTTTAAATCTTGATAGTAGTGGTCCCAGAACAATCACACCAGCTCTCATCGTTTTTAATAATTTATATGGCGCAATTGTTTTTAGTTTTTTATTTTTATTATTTATAATGATTTTCTTTTTTTTTAAATCAAATTTAATATTTGAGCCAATATGTTTAAGTAGCTCAACCATTGTTAATACATCTTTTACAATAGGGACTCTATTAATTTCAATTCTATTTCGATTTAATATTGAAGCGGCAAGGATTGGCAAAGTTGCGTTCTTAGACCCAGATATTTTGATAATCCCTGATAATTTTTTTCTTCCTTTAACAATTAATTTTTGCATTAACTAAATTTTGGGAAGGGTTACACCCTTCTGTTTCATGTACTTCCCTTTTCTTTTTGAGTATGAAATTTCAGGTTTCTCATTTCCCTTTAGAAATATAAATTGCGCTGCGCCTTCGAAAGCATAAATTTTAGCTGGCAGAGGTGTTGTGTTAGAAAACTCTAAAGTAACGTATCCTTCCCATCCTGGTTCAAGAGGTGTTACATTTACTATTATTCCACATCTTGCATATGTTGATTTACCTAGACAAATTACCATAACGTTTTCGGGAATCTTAAAATATTCTACAGTTCTGGCTAGGGCGAATGAATTTGGCGGAATAATACATACTTTTGATTTTTTTGTGACAAAACCATCCTTTTTAAATTTTTTTGGGTCTACAGTTGTTGAATTGACATCTGTAAATATTTTGAAGTCGTCAGAAACTCTGGCGTCATAACCGTAGGATGATAATCCAAATGATATTTTGCCCTTTCTAACCTGCTTAGAAACAAAAGGTGAAATCATCTTTTGTTTCTTTGACATGTTTCTTATCCACTTGTCAGATTGAACGCTCATTATTTTTCTTCTTTAATATTTTATATTTCTGTTTAAACTTTTTTCTTTTTTTTAAATTATTTTTTAAAGCCAAATCTTTCCTAAAAAGAGAGGTCTCTTTTCTTTGATAAACTTTCATTAAAATTAATTTTTGTCGGGGTTTGTTAAATCGTCCAAAGTGATTGGTTTATGAATATCATGCATTTTATTTTCATCATTTTCTGATTTTGAACGAGACAACTTTTTAGCCCTTCTTTCTTCTAGACGAGCCTTTTTCTTAGCCTCCTTCTTCATCGCCTTTTCGCCTCTAGTTGATTTATAATCGTAATGAATACCCATATTTTCACCATCAATATGTTTTACTTTGAAGAACTCAAATATGCAAGTGTCTACTAAAAAAAGTGAAAAAAATAAGTGTTAATTAATGTAAAATACTATCATTTGCTAAAGTTGTATGCCACATAGCTTAGTTAGTAGAGTATTTGCATGGCAAACAAAAGGTTGTAAATTCAATTCTTTTTACAGCACCAATTTAACCATTAAAAAAGCTTCTCAAAAAAAAGTCTGATAACATTAAATAAAGTTCTGGGTAATTCTATTTTTGAAATTTTAGAATAACCGTATTGCCTTTCTCTAAAATGTATTGGTATTTCTTTAATTGTGTATCCTTTAGTTTTTATTCTATAAACCACTTCCATTAAAAAACTATATCCTTGAAACTTAAGTTTACTCATATCGAAATCTCTCATTTTTTTTAAATTAAAACCTCGAAAAGACGTAGTAAATTCATCAAGCTTTATGTTTAATACGTACTTAATAAATTTATTCCCATATCTGCTTATAATATTTCTAAATCCTGTATAATCACATTTTCCACCAATCATGTACCTTGATCCAATAACGAAGTCATTACCGAGGTCTAATTCTTTAATTATTTCTGGTATTGTTTTTGGTTCATGGGAATCAATGTCCATTGTTATGAGATAATCATAATCATTTTCTCTTGCATAATTAAATGCTTTTTGATGAGCGGTGTTCAACCCTAACTTTTTTTCTCTGATAATTAGATTAAAATTTTTATGATTTTTTTCTAAATCTCTTAACTTTTTCCATGTTAAATCTGGGGAATTATCGTCTATGATTAATAAATCAAATTTTAAATCTAATTTATAAATTTCATCAAAATAAAATTGTAAAGTTTTGGCTTCATTATATGTTGCGGTAAATATAAGAATTTTTTTTTTCATTTAATAAATTTTTCCTTTTTTTTTTGAAAAATATAGATAGAGAAGAACGTCAAAGCTAATATAATTGTTATTAAAACCCTATGAGAACTATTCAAATGCCAGGCTAAATCATGAGGGGTTGAAAGATAAATGAAATATAACAATATGTAATATAAAATTACATTAGATATTATAAATATAAATAATAATTTATTTTTCTTAAACATTTTAATGAAACAGTAAGTAAATATCATTAAAGAAATAATTAATTTTTCATTTATCAAAAGGTTTGAAAAAATTAATTCGTAGGTTTTTAGTTCTGACAATCTAAAAAAGATCCTTTCAAATAAATTTTGACTATACATTGCGTTTTCAAATCCAAATCCCATTATTCTAGGTTGAATTCCGTTATATAAAGCTAAAGCTTTCCAAATAATAATCGGTATAAAAATAATTGCCCAAAATATTAAATCTTCAAATTTAAATTTTATTTTCTCTAATACCTTCAGAAAAATTGTTGTAATAAAAATCAAAAATATCAATACAAAACCTTCGTTTTTCAAGAGAGTTAATATCATACCAAGGAAAATACCAGACATTATTAAAAAAAATCTATTATTTTTAGATTTTTTGAAATTAAAATTTTTTTCGAAAAATAAAATAAAAACTATCACACTGAAACTTATAAAATACATCGCTACCAAACCATCCATAAGACCGTTAATTAAAATCCTCCCAGAAAATAAAAGGATAAACATCAACCAGAGCGAAACTAATTTATAATTTTTGAGTAATGAACATTGTATTAGCAATGCGGGAAGAAGGATAACAACATTGGTACTTTTCGGAAAAATTTCATTCCAATGGCCTACAATTTTAGCTAAGGTTGCTGATAAGGATGCAGGTAAAATTGGATATGCGTTCATCAGCTCAGGCATATAATTATCAAAACCTGAATATAAATTATTGTCAAAAAAAATCCTTTTTGCATGAAATATCCAAACAGACCTTGCGTCCCAATCTAGCGTTGCCGATCCTAAAGATAAAACTAATAAAGTTATAAAAAATATTCTTACTACATTATACTTTTTAAAATTTCTGTTAATTAGAAAGTACAATATTAAGACTAGCAATCCACTAAAATTTAAATATAAAAAAAAATTATAAGAATGTATCGACCACAAAAAATAATTTAAAAAAACTATAAAGCCGATTAGAGAAGAAATATGAATTAAATTCCAATCTGGAATATTTTTAACTTTAACATTCATAGAGTTTTAATTTTTCTGAAGTAGATTTTAATTTACAATTAAGATTTTCTTTATTTGATGTAATTATAAATTTTGAATTTTTATTTAATTTGACGGGATAAGAAAATTCAACAATTCTTTGTTTAAAATAATGATTTAATTTTAAATTACTTGATAGATTAAAATTTTTTATTTTGTTGTCTAGAATTAGTTTATTGGCTTCAAGGATGTTTTTTTCTAGAACAACTTCTTTGCCGTAATTCTCTTTAAAAGAGTTAATAAGTAAATCGCTTGAAAAATGTACTCTTTTATATCCAATATGAAACAGCTTTATTATACAAACTAAAAGTATTAGAAATAAAAAAATTAAATCATTTCTTTTCTCTTTGGGCATCTAGGATTATAAAAATATAATTAAATGAATTATATATTAAACTTATTAAAAAGAAACTTATTTAAGATTCTGTATAAAAGTATTTATATATATAAGTTAGCATTAATAATTGTAAAATATAATAACTTTTTACTTCCTCATGAAGAAGATCTTTGGGGTCTTCGATATTTGAAAGTTAAAAAAAAAGATATAGTCGATATAGGTGCTAGTGATGGTTTATGTTTTAAATCGATTAACTATTTAGGTTTCAAAAATAATTATATAGCTTTTGAAGTTCTTAAACAAAACATAAAGTCTCTTAAGAAAATTAAAGAAAAATATTTTAATTTTGATTTTTATAACATAGGTTTAGGAGATAAGAATTCTAATTTAACAATTTTTACACCTGTTTATAAAAATATTTATTTAAATAATTGGTCATCATTTTCAAAGAAAGAATGTATTGAAAATTTAAAATTAAGAAAATTTAACTTAAATTTTAAAAAACTAAAGTTTTTTAAAACAAACATTGGTCAACGAAAACTTGATTATTTTAAACTCAAACCTACTTTTATAAAAATTGATGTTGAAGGTTACGAGAAAAAAGTTCTTTCTGGTGCCTTAAATACTATAAAGAAATTTAGACCAATTATATATGTAGAAAATAACTCAGAAAAATTTGATTCTAATACTATTCAATTTTATAAAAAAAAACTAAAAAATTATGGTTATAAACCTTATGCCTTTGATATGGATAGAAAAAAGTTTTTTAATTACCAGATAGATTTAAAAAGAAAAAAAAGGATACCTCGCAATATTTTTTTCCTAAATAAAATACATTTTATCTAACCTTGCTAAATATTTCTTTTATAAAAAGCTTATGCTGGCTTTGCTTCAAATGTATATTATCAAAGATATAATCTTTATAACCAAATAAATTTTTATTATTTTTAATAATTTCAGAAAAATTTATGTGAACAAACTTTTGGTCAAACTCGTTATTTTTTTTTTCAAGAACTTCATCAATTATATCTGAAATATTTGTATAATTATTTTGTTCTTCCTCAATAATATTTTTAAGATTTTTTAAATGCGGGAAGGATACTAAATAAATTTCTTTTATATACTCTTTATTTTTTGCTCTTGTTAAATATTCTTCTAGACTAGATTTAAAATAATTTATTTCATTTGGATTTGCTTTACCAAGGTATGACAAAATTTCCCCAACATTACATTTTTTTATTTTTCTATTGCTCCAACCACCTGTCAAAATATTTGATACTTTAAAATAATTTTTTTTAAAGAACTTTGTAAACTCAAATTCAAGTTCGTAATTAACTATTTTAAAAACTTTAGTAATTTTTGAGTTTGAACTTAAATTAATTTCAGAAATTTTAAGCATTCTAGTATAATCAAAAGCTTGTTTTGTTAATGTTTTGGTTGCATTTACTTTGGTCAACTTATTATTTTTATAAATTATATTATTTTTGTATCTGCAGTTCTCATCTCCTAGGTCGGTTTGATCAATGTATGCAATAAGAATATTTGGCTTAATTCCAAAATCTTTTTCCAAAACTTCCAATTGCACAGACATTAAAGATGGTGAGTATGATCCAGTCCCAGCATTGATTACTCCCGCGTTTTTTGATTTTGACCATTCCTGGATATATTTTAATGATCCAAGATCATTATCAGTTGGATGAATAATATTTACGTCCTTATAACTTTTTGCCTTATCATTTGCTGGATAATTAATTTGCATGAACCAAGAATCTCCTTGCAGAAGAATATTGTCACTATCTTTAAATGCACTTATTGTTGAAAATATTAATTCTGAATATTTAGAGTATTCTGGTCTTATATGATTTAAAATTTTATTATACTTATTTATTACTACAAATTTTTCTTGTGAAGTGATTGTGTTTTTTATTTTATTTTCAAAATTTATGTAATAGATAGTGAAGAAAAAAATATATCCCAATAATAAACCTACGAGAGATGATGCTGTAACCAAAAATATATTTTTCATTTTTTTTCTGTAATTTTTAATAAAAATAAATTTAATAAAGATAATAAAATCGCCGCTATAACATCAAGAAATGGGCTAGCTTCCGGATAGCCATAATTCCAAATAATCACTAGCAATAGCCAAATGCTCCAAAATATTTTCTCTTTGTACTTCATTAACTTTCTTTTGTTTTAAAAAAAAATTTTTTAACCAAATATGTTAAAAAAATAATTAAGAAGAAACCAATAATTGGAAGATAAATATCAGGAGATGAAATTATTTTAAAAAAACTTAACTTTTCATTTCTGTCTATATATTTTTCTATTCCAGCACCTAAGGATACAGTGATAAACATTGTCGGCCAACTTCCGAAGAACGTTCCAATAAAATAATTTTTTATAGAAATATTGAATAAAACTGGCAAAATATTTTGTATCCCATATGGAATTCCTCCGCCTCCAGCAAATCTATAAAGGGTAAAATAAAGAAGTTCATTTTTTTGAAAAGCAACTTTAAGTTTTAAAAATTTTGGCTCTAATTTCTTCTTGATTAGATCAGTAAAGAAAATTTTTGCTAATAAGTATAAACAGGTTGTGCCAACAGAAGCTGCAATGACAGCCATTAAAACTCCATACCATTTTCCAAACACAAATCCTGAGAATAATAAAATAGGTCCAGCAAAACCTAAGAGTAAATACCATATCAGTGAAAAAATGAAAAAAACTGTTGTTAAAAATATAAAATTTTCATTTTTATATTTCAAAATTATGTCCTTGTTTGTTCTAATAAACTCATAACTAGTTAAATCTCTTATATCTACGATTGAAAATAAAAAATAAAGTATAAGAAAAAGTATTAATAAATAAATGAATCCAAATATTAGTTTAAGATTTTTAGAGGTAAAATTCATAAATAAACTTTTAACTGTACTTATACAGCCTTATTACCTATAAATATCAAAAAATTTAATAGAACCAAATATATTTATGAAGAGAACCTACCAACCAAGTAAACTAGTTAGAAAAAGAAGACACGGCTTTAGATCAAGAATGTCGACAAAAGGTGGTCGAAAACTTATAGCCCGAAGAAGAGCAAAGGGTAGAAAAAGAATTTCCACGTAACTAAATAATGACGAAACTTGAAAGTCTGAAGAAAAATTCACATTTTGAAACAGTGTTAAAAAACAGAGTTATAAACAATGACTTGTTTTCAATTTACTGTGTTAAAAATTTTATAAAAGCAAAAGATGCTCAAAAAAAATTATATATTAGTTTTGTAATGAGAAAAAAAGTTGGTAATGCAGTTAAAAGAAACAAAATAAAAAGAAAACTAAAATCTATTGTTCTAAAATTATTAAAAATAAATAGTGCAATTAACTCAAATTACACATATATAATTTTTGGAAAATCAAAAGTATATGAAGAACAAAGTAAAGAATTATTCAAAAAAATGAAAAATAGTTTTAAAATAATTAGGGCTTAAAATTTATGCAGGCAATAAATTTTTTTCTTATTAATATAATAAAATTTTATAAATTTTTTGTTTCACCTCTTTTGGGACAGAATTGTAGATTTTTACCAACCTGTTCTGAATACTTTATTGATTGTTTGAAAATTCACGGACCATTTAAAGGTTTTATCTTAGGATTTAAAAGGATAGGAAAATGCCATCCAATAAAAATTTTAGGTGGTAGTTCAGGACTAGACATGGTTCCCAAAAAACAATTGGCAAGAAAGAAAAGTTAAATGGATCTTAGAAACGTAATTTTTGCAATAGCCTTATCATTTGCAGTTTTGTTTGGGTGGTCAGTAATATTTGAATCGCCAGAAATTCAAAAACAAAAAGTGATGGAAAAAGTAAATGAAGAAGACCAGGGTTCAAGTGCTCCTAGTGTGAATGTTGAAAATACAAGTGTTCAAGGTGTTACAAGGGAAGATGCGATTAATTCTTCAAAAAGAATAAAATTTGAAAATAAAAATGTTAAAGGTTCCATCGCTCTAAAAGGAGGTTTAATTGATGATATTACTTTTAAAAAATATAACGAAACTCTCGAGTCTGAAAAAAAGGTAACGTATTTAAATCCTCTAGAAAGCGACGAGGGTTATTTTGTTGAAACAGGATGGGCTGCAAGCAATCTTGGAAAAATGAATCTTCCAAACTCAGAAACGATTTGGAAAATTAAGGGAAATAAAAAATTATCAGAAGGAAATCCTATATCACTAGAATGGAATAATGACTCAGGATTGATTTTTAAAAAAAATATTGAGTTAGATGATAAATTTCTGTTTAAAGTAACTCAAGAAATTAGAAATACATCTAATGAGAAAGTAGAACTTTATCCTTATGCCCAAATAACTAGAAATCAAAATCCAGATGTTACAGATTTTTATATTTTACATGAAGGCTTCATAGGAGTATTCGACGAAGAACTTAAAGAGGAAAGTTACAAAGACATAGAAGATAGAAAAAAGGAATTTAATGCTGAAGAAGGTTGGCTGGGTATAACTGATAAATATTGGATGACCGCGCTGGTTCCGGAAAAAAATCAGTCTTTTAAAGGAGAGTTTGTATTCAAAAATGGTTTTAAAGCAAATTATATTCAAAATAAACCTGTTCTTATTAAACCGTCTACCTCCGGATCTTCACAAACAAAAATATTTATTGCTGCCAAAGAGGTAAAAGTAATTGATGGTTATGCTGAGTCAGAAAAAATAAATAAATTTGATTTAACCATTGACTGGGGCTGGTTTTATTTTTTTACAAAACCACTATTTTTTATAATGAATTATCTTTTTGAATTAACAAAAAATTTTGGAATAGCAATACTTTTGGTTACTGCAGCTGTAAGAATATTATTTTTTCCATTAGCTAATTACTCTTTTAGATCAATGGCAAAAATGAAAATTTTGCAGCCAGAGCTTTTAAGATTAAAAGAATTACACAAAGATGATAAAGTAAAACTTCAACAAGAAATGATGTCTCTTTATAAAAGAGAAAAAGTAAACCCTTTGTCGGGATGTCTGCCTATTTTAATACAAATTCCATTCTTTTTTGCAATTTACAAAATGCTTTTTATTTCATTAGAAATGAGACATCAGCCATTTTTTGGTTGGATCAAGGATTTATCTGCTCAAGATCCAACCTCTATATTTAACATTTTTGGTTTAATTCCTTGGGATCCTCCCTCTTTTTTAATTATTGGTGCTTGGCCGGTATTGATGGGTGCCACGATGTACTTGCAACAAAAGTTAAATCCAACACCGCCTGATCCTATTCAGGCAAAAATATTTATGTTCTTTCCGCTATTTTTGACAATAATCTTAGCTCCTTTTCCATCAGGACTTGTTGTTTATTGGACAGTTAATAACATTTTAACTATCGCTCAACAGTGGGTCATTATGAAAAGAACAACAGTCAAAACAAAATAAATGTCTGAGGAAAATAATTTAGAAGAAATTAAAAATTTTTGGCCCGAAGATGCACCGGATATTAACAAAGTCCCTAAATATATAAAAAAATATAAAAACGATTTAATAGTTATCAAATATGGTGGCAATGTCTTAATTGACAGAAATATATTTAATAATTTTATCCAAGATATAAGCATATTAAATAAGTTGGGTCTATCAATTGTTGTCGTTCATGGTGGTGGTCCAAGAATTGAAAAAGAATTAAAAAAAGCAAATATTAAAACTAATTTTATAAATGGTCTAAGAGTAACAGATAAAAAAGTAATAACTATTGTTGAAAAAGTTCTTATTGATTTTAATAAAGATATTGTCAGCTCATTAAATAAGAAAGGATCTAAAGCAGTTTCAATACACACCAAAATAAATAATGTTATTAATATAATTCCCGATAAACCAGAGCTCGGCTTTGTGGGTATTCCAGATAAAATCAATTTAAATATTATTAAAAATACAATAAATCAAAATCAAATACCTATTGTTGCTCCGCTAGGTTTGGATAAAAATAATCGAACTTATAATATAAATGGAGATACAGCTGCAAGTGCTATAGCTAAACAATTAAAATCTAGAAGACTTTTGTTAATGACTAATGTTGAAGGTGTCTATGACGATAGGAAAGCTTTAATAGCAGAAATAAAACCCTACGATATGGAAAATTTAGTTAACCTAAAAATTGTTCAAGGTGGCATGATACCAAAAATAAAAAATTGCATAGACGCAGTTGAAAATGGAGTAAAGGGTGTTGTCATTCTTGACGGTAGAAAACCTAGGGCTATATTAAAAGAAATTTTTTCAGATCAAGGTGCTGGTACTCTTATAAGAAAATGAAGGATCTTATTAATATAAAATATTGGTTATTTGATTTGGATAATACTCTTTACTCTGGAAATACAAAAGTTTTTGATCAGGTTGATAAAAGGATGTCGAAATATATATCAAATAAACTTAATGTAAGCGTTGAAGAGGCGAGAAAGATCCAAAAAAATTATTTCCATGAATATAATACGACTTTAAATGGTATGATAAAAAATCACGAGATAAATGCTCAAGAATTTTTGGATTTCGTACATGACATTGATTTAGAGTTTTTAAAAAATGACAAAGGTTTGGAACTAGAACTTCGCAAAATAAAAGATAAAAAAATAATTTTTACCAATGGATCACGAGCACACGCTGAAAATGTCACCAAAAGAATTGGTATCAATAAGCTTTTTGACGGAATTTTTGATATAGTGGACTCAGATTTTGTCCCAAAACCTGCTATTGAAACTTATAAAAGATTAATTGAAAAATACAAAATTGAGCCACAATATTGTATATTTATTGAGGATATTGCAAGAAATTTGAAACCAGCTCATGAATTAGGTATGAAAACTGTTTGGATTGAAAATAATGAACCTTGGGCAGCGAAATATTCAAATGAAAATTTTGTAAACTATAGAACAGCAAACTTAACAAATTTTTTAAAGGAAATAAATGAACTTAGAAAAAATTGAAAAAACTATTAACGAAGCTTTTGAAAATAGAGAAAAAATTGATAGTTCAGATAAAGCACTATACGACTTAGTGCGTGAGACCATAGACTTATTAGATAACGGTAAAATTAGAGTTGCTGAAAAAAAAGGTGATAAATGGCAAGTCAATCAATGGATTAAAAAAGCAATACTTTTAAGTTTTCGAGTAAATAAAATGAAAGCTTCTAAGGGACCTTACTCTACTTGGTACGATAAAGTAGATGGGAAAACGCAAGGATGGAGTGAAGAACAAGTGAAGAAAGCTGGATTTAGATATGTGCCAAATGGTGTAATTAGAAAAGGAGCTTACATATCAAAGAATGTTGTTCTAATGCCATCCTTTATTAATGTGGGTGCCTATATCGATGAAGGAACAATGATAGATACTTGGGCTTCAGTAGGATCATGTGCGCAGGTTGGAAAAAATTGTCATATTTCTGGCGGCGCTGGTATTGGTGGTGTCTTAGAACCAATGCAAGCAAATCCAACTATTGTAGAGGACAATTGTTTTTTAGGTGCGCGTGCTGAAATAGCAGAAGGTGTTATTGTTGAAAAAGGATCAGTACTATCAATGGGCGTCTATATCGGTGCATCTACAAGAATAGTGGATCGTGCTACTGGGCAGATTCATTTTGGAAAAGTCCCTTCTTATTCAGTGGTTGTTCCTGGTTCAATGCCAAGTAAAAATAATCCTAATGGTCCTTCGTTATACTGTGTAGTAATTGTAAAAAAAGTAGACGAAAAAACTCGGAGCAAAACATCTATAAACGATTTATTAAGAGACTAAAACTAATGCAAATAAGTGAATTAAAATTAGCTAAAGATTTGATTCGTAAACCTAGTATCACACCAAAAGATGCTGGAGCAATAAACTTATTAGCTAAAAATTTAAGATCTATAGGCTTTAATTGTAAAATAATTAATTTCAAAAATGTAAAAAACTTATACGCAAAACTAGGAAAATCTTCACCAAATTTTTGTTATGCAGGACATACAGATGTGGTTCCTCCGGGTGACATACAAAACTGGACTACCAATCCATTCAGCCCAATTGTTAAAAATAGAAAGTTAATTGGACGAGGTGCTAATGATATGAAAGCCTCAATTGCATGTTTTGTTGCTGCCGTAAGTAGATTTAAAAATCAAAATAAAAGTTTTAGAGGATCAATAAGTTTACTCATTACAGGAGATGAAGAAGGAATAGCAATAAACGGAACAAAAAGAGTAGTTAAATATTTGAAAAAGAAAAAGGAAAAAATTAATTTTTGTATAGTAGGTGAACCTACTAATCCTAATAAACTTGGTGAAATGATAAAAATTGGAAGAAGAGGAAGTTTGACGGGTAGACTTACTGTAATTGGATCACAGGGTCACGTAGCATATCCACACAGAGCCAATAACCCATCAAATACTTTAATTAAAATTTTAAAAAGAATAAAAGATTTAAAACTAGACAGGGGAACAAAGAATTTCCAACCTTCAAATTTAGAGATAACAAAAATTAATATTGATAATCATGCGGACAATGTAATTCCAGGATCTGCGAATGCTGTATTTAATATACGTTTTAATGATAAGCACTCATCTAATTCTTTAAAAAGAAAACTGAATAAAATATTTAAGGCAGTTACAAAAGCTAATAAATCTAGATTCAAGGTAAGTTATGAAGTTTCGGGTGAAGCGTTTTTAACTAAACCTAACAAAACCACTTACATGATTCAAAATACCATAAAAAAAATCACTGGTATTAGACCAAAGTTATCTACTTCTGGCGGAACATCTGATGCAAGATTTATAAAGAATATTGCACCTTGTTTAGAATTTGGTTTAGTGGGTAAAACAATGCACAAAGTAGATGAAAGTGTATCTGTTTCTGATTTAAAAAAATTAACTAAAATATACGAAAATATTTTAATAAATTATTTTAAGTGAAAACAGGAATTATTACTACGGATTCGTATTTAAATCATGACACTGGTCAAGGTCACCCCGAGAGGGCAGATAGAGTCTCGGTTGTAATTGAAAACTTAAAAAAAAATAAAAAATTAATCTGGAAAAAACCGTTAAAGTTCGACAACAAATATTTAAAAATTACTCATAAATCTAATTACATTGATGAAGTAGAAAGGTCCTTTCCTAAGGAGGGTTTGCATTTTTTAGATGGTGACACCATTGTGTCCCCAGGTAGCAAACAAGCTTCCTCTGATGCAGTTGCATCAATAATAACCGCCATTGATAGTGTGCAAAATAAAGAATTTAAAAATGTTTTCTGCCCTGTTAGACCGCCAGGACATCATGCAGAAAAAAATAAAGCTATGGGTTTTTGTATTTATAATAATGTAGCGGTAGGAGCTAACTATCTAATAGAAAAATATAAAATAAATAAAATAGCTATTATAGATTTTGATGTTCATCATGGAAATGGAACTCAAGATATTTTTTACGAAAATGAAAAAGTTTTATATATATCAACTCATCAATATCCCTTTTATCCCGGAACAGGTTCGGATAATGAAAAAGGTAAACACAATAATATTTTAAATATTCCTTTGCCAGCTGGTACGAATTCTGAAGAATATATGAATGCATACGAATATGTTTTAAAAAAACTTAAAGAATTTAAACCAGAATTTTTATTGTTTTCCGCAGGATTTGATGCCCACCAAGATGATCCTTTAGCTCAATTTAAATTACAATCTAAGGATTTTTATAATATTACAAAAAGAACTTTAGAGGTCACAAATAAAAGTATTAATAATAAAGTAGTTTCAATTTTAGAGGGTGGTTATGACTTAAATGCTCTTAAGGAAAGTTCTGAATACCACTTAAATGCTTTAATAGAAAATTAAACAAGTACTAATTTAATATCTTACTTTTACCAAATATAATCCATGTGCTGGAGCTGGAGGTGCACACATTGATCTTTTTTTTGATAAAAACACTTTTTTAAATTCTTTTAAATCCCATTTTCCTTCTCCCAAATATTTTATAGAGCCAACCATTGATCTTACTTGTTGTTGTAGAAAAGACTTTGATTGAAACGTAATTACTATCTTGTTTTTACTTTTTTTAATTAGAGGTTTTTTTAAAGTTTTTACGGGTGATTTAGCCTGACAGTTTGAGGCTCTAAATGTTGAAAAATTATGTGTCCCTTTTAAAATTGCAGCACCTTTTTTCATAATTTTTACATCTAATTTTTTTTTAATATGCCAAGCTTTATTTTTATCTATTGCAAGCGTTGAGGGTCGATTAATAATGAAATACTTGTAAGTTCTCTCTTTTGCACTGTATCTTGCGTGAAAATTGTTAGGTCTTTTCCGAATATTCAAAATTGATATAGGGTATTTCTTTAAAAAAAAATTTAGTGAATTTACAAAAAAACCTCTGTTTTTAATCTTATTTTTTGTTTTAAAATGTGCTGATTGCTCGCTGGCATGTACGCCTGAGTCAGTTCGACCAGAGCCAATTATTCTTATATTTTCTTTTAAATATTTTGATAAAGCTGTTTCTAAAACCTCTTGAATTGAGAGACCATTTTTTTGGAATTGCCACCCAACAAAATTTGTGCCAAGATATTCAACATTAATTTGATAAGTAAGCATTATACAATTTTTTCGCCTGTAGGAATTTTATTGCCAAGCAAAAATTGGTCAATACTTTGTTTGCTTTTTCCTTCTTTTTGAATTTCTAATATACTTATTGATTTGTCTTTGCAAGCTACGGTTAAGTTATTATTAATTGTGGATCCTTGTGAACCACTTCCATTAAATATTTTTGCCTTCCAAACTTTATATCTTTCATTTTTGTATTTAAACCAAGCACCTGGGTTTGGATTTAATCCATTGATTTTGGCTAATATTAAATTTGCATTTTGATCCCATTTTATTTCAGACTCATTTTTTGTAATTTTTTTTGCATATGTAGCTTCATCATGATTTTGTTCGATAAAGTTTGCTTCATTATTTTCTATTTTTTTAATTGCATTTATCAAAGATTTAGCACCCAGCTGAGAGAGTAACTTTGATAAAATTAAATTATCTATATTTTCATTTAAGCTTATTTTATCTTGATGCATCACTGGGCCTGCATCTAATTGTTCTACAATCTTCATAATACTCACACCGGTTTCTTTATCTAAATTCATTATAGATCTTTGTATAGGAGCTGCTCCTCTCCACCTAGGTAACAATGAAGCGTGAACATTGATAAATCCAAATTTTGGGATATTTAAAAATCTTTTTGGTATAATCTTTCCAAAAGCTACTACTACGACTAAATCTGGCTTAATTGAATTTAAAAATTCGTATTCTTTTTCATCCAGTACGTCGGGAGTTCTAACTTTTAAACCAAATTTTTTTGCAATTAACTCAATTTTTGATTCAACTAATTTTTGACCTCTATTAGCCTTACTTGCGGGTTGAGTATAGACTGCCAAAATTTCTTTTTTAGAATTTTTTAAAAGTTCCAAAGAAGGGATTGCAAACTCTGGAGTTCCCATAAAAACTATTTTTTTTACCATTAAATTTTTGAATTTAAACTACTACTCTTTCTAATTCTTTTTTATTTTTAGAAACCTTTTTTATTATTATTTCTTTTTTTAACTTTGATAAATAGTCTATAAACAAAACTCCGTTAAGATGGTCAATTTCATGTTGAATACAAGTTGATAATAGACCTTCGGTTTTTAAAACTTTTTCTTTTCCCTCATAGTTAAGGTATTTGATATGACACTTTTCAGCTCTTTCGATTTTAGCAAACTGATTTGGTATTGATAAACAACCCTCTTCATAGGTAGACTTGTCATCGGACTTCCAAATAATTTCTGGATTAACAAAAAAAAGTGGGTTCTTTTTCTCGTCCTTTGAAAGATCCATAACTACTACTCTTTTAGAAACGCCAATTTGTATTGCAGCTAATCCAATACCAGGAGCGTCGTACATTGTTTCAAGCATATCATCCATTAGTTTTCTTATTTCATTATCGATTTTTTCAACAGGGAATGATTTTTTTCTAAGTATTGGATCTGGAATTGTTAAAATTTTTTTTATAGTCATAAAATTTATAATATAATTAAGCCCTTAAAGGCAGTGTAAGATTAAGAATTTGATTTCTAACTTTTTTTATTTTTCCTTTATTTAAAACATTGACAATAAAGTAAAGAGTTTCTGGATCTAAATTTTCTATATCATCACTACCTATTATCTCTACAAGTTTTAACATTAACATTCCAATTTCACCCTTTTCTACCAAGGAGTTGATATTTGATGGAATTGTGAGGTTTTTAGATAGCTTTTTGAGGTTAAGATCCTTCGGCATTGAAATACCATCTGATGCTAGAGTTTCAAGTAAAATTAAATCTTTAATAGAAAAAAAATATTTTTTATTTTTACTAATTTTTTTGTAAATTTTTGTAAAATCCTTATTCAATTTATCTTGATTTTTTTCTTTTGCATCACTAGTAAATATTTTAACAATTTTAGATCTATGTAAGATTTTATCATCATACTTTATTTTACCTAGCTCTTCCTCTTTGTCAGAGATTATATTTGTTTCGACAATTTTTTTAAAAGAATCTGGAATATCACTTGGATCAATTTTTTTTAAAGTATTGCTCAAATAATCTAAATAAATATTTTCTAATTTATCTTTTTTGAATAAATCTTTAAGTAAAAAAAGTAGGCTTATTCTTTTATCTAAGTTATCAGATAATAATATTTTTTGATAAATTAAGGCTCGAGACTCATATCCCGTTAAACTTTGATATATGTTATCGGCATTAATTAGTTGAGTGATATTAAACGGGACGGAAAGATAAATTTCAAAAATTTTCTCTTTATCAAAATTGCCTTCGTTTGCTGCTATTTCATATTTCTTGATAACTGTGGGTTCGACTAACTTGTCTACAGAAATTAAATTCGAAGCTGTTAGATATTTCCATATATTTTTATCTGTTTTTTGTTGGGGTTCATATTTAAAATTTTCAACTGTAATCGATGAAAGATAAAAATTTAGAAGATTTTTATCAGAAACTTTATTATCAGGTTTATCTTTTATTCCTAGTAAAAATAAAATTTTGTTATCAAAAAATTTATCTGATCTCCCTTCTTCTCTTAATAAGTCAAAATTTAATTGCGCCTCCTCTTTTTTTTTATTAAGTATTAAACAATAAACTTTAAATTTTTCAAGATAGTCATCTTTAATTTCTTTGCTTATAAAATTAGATTTTTTACAACCTTCAGAAATATCTGCAGAAGAAATATAATGATCTACCAAATGTTTTATTAATTTAGATTTACCTTTAAATTCTAAATTATTATTCAAAAATTTTTCTATAATATTGTTTTTATTATTTTTAATTAACCAGTTTAATTTGAGCTTCAAAAATTCTTCTTCTGACAACTTATTTTTTGGTGAATATGAATAAGTCATTATGGTGTTAACAAACATTTCTTCAGAAAACTTTGATAATTGAATTTTTTCTATTCTTTTAAAGGTATTTTTAATTGACTCTCCGTCTGTATTAGCCCACATATTTAAACTTAAATCATTTTCTTGTGGATCATAAAGTCCTACTAGTTTTAACTCTTCTTCAATATTGTTGTTATTTTCTAGTATTTCTATTTGGTTATTATTGTTGATTTGAATATTTGAAAAATTTATTTTTTCTTTTTCTTTTTCTTTCAAATTTGGAGCATTTTTTTCTGACCTTTGTGCCTCTATATTTTCCTGTTTTTTCCAAATATCTACGGGTTCATTAGCTGTTGAAAAACAATTAATATAAAGTGAAAACAAAATTGAAAGACTTATGGTTTTGATGAGTTTACTTGATTCTTTTAATTTCATCGGTGACATTTTTCTGTATTTCCTTTTGTGGTGAGGGTAGCTGTATCTTCTCAACAAAATAAAATACTCCGCCAAGGATTGTAATAATCACAAGCACTTTAACTAAAGAACCAAGAAATGGATTAGTTTTTTGTCTACGAGGGTTTAATCTATGTTGCATAGTAAAAAAATATATTTAAACTCAGAAATTAAGACAAATTTGTGATTAATCAAATTAAAATTTTATACTTATATTGAAAAAAAACCTTGTTTTGATTGGAATGATGGGAGTGGGAAAATCCACTATTGGAAGGCTTTTATCAATAAAACTAGGTATTCCTTTTGAAGATTTAGATCGAATTATAGAAAAATCAGAGAATTTAAAAATTAATGAAATTTTTCGTTCAAAAGGAGAAGCGTATTTTAGAAAAATCGAAGAAAAAGAATGCCTCAAAGTAATTAAAAAGAAAGGTAGAATAATAGCTTTGGGTGGCGGGACTTTCATGAATGAAATAATAAGAAAAAATATAATAAATAAAAGTTTAACAGTATGGTTAAATCTTCCTCAGGATGAAATTTTTAAAAGAGTAAAAAAAAGTAAAAAGAGACCTCTTTTGGCGAATGTCAAATCAAAAAAAGATGTGGAAAAGATTTACTTAAAACGAAAAAAAATATATTCATTAGCTGATTTCGAATTGGATTGTAAATTTAAAAATAAAAAGCAAATAGTAAATGAAATTAAAATAATATATGAAAATATCTAAGTTAAAATTTAAAAATAAAAATTCTCGATACAATATTTTAATCGGTTTCAAGTCAATAGAGGTTCTTGGAAAAGAAATTAAACTTTCCTGTCCGTACACCAGAAAAGTTGCACTAATTTTTGATAAAAAAATACCTATTAAGCTAAAGAATAAAATTATCAAACAGGTAAAAAATTATGAAGTCTTTAAATATCAGTTTCAAGTAAGTGAAAAACTAAAATCATTTAGTAAAGTAAATTTTTTATGTGAGGATTTGTTAAAGAAAAATTTTAATAGAGATGATCTTGTTATATCAATTGGAGGAGGAGTCATCAGTGACTTTGGGGGGTTTGCTGCAAGCATCATTAAAAGAGGAATAAATTTTATTAATATACCTTCAACTCTATTAGCTCAGGTGGATGCGTCTATTGGTGGCAAAACTGGAATAAACTCTTCTTTAGGAAAAAATTTGATCGGTTCTTTTTCACAACCAAAGTTGGTTATAAGTGACACTGAATTTTTAAAAACTTTACCTAGAAGAGAATTGGTATGTGGTTTTGCGGAAATCCTTAAACATTCATTAATTAATGATAAAAATTTATTTTCGTGGATAGAAAAAAACACAAATAAAATTTTAGATAAGAGAGATTTTAAAATAATTGAATATGCCATAATTAAGAGTTGTAAAATTAAAATAAAATTTGTTGAAAAGGATGAGAAAGAAAAAGGTGATAGGGCTATGCTTAACTTTGGTCATACATTTGCTCATGGTATAGAAGCAGCAAATAATTTTTCAAAAAAGATAAATCATGGTGAAGCTGTTTTGATTGGTATGTTATTTGCAACAAAATTATCAAGAAAAAAAAATATATGTTCTTTAAATACGCTTAAAAAAATTAATAATTTTTATAAAAATAATAATTTACCGAGTAATTTAAAAAAATACTTTTTAAATAAAAGCATAAATAAAATTGTTGAGCACATGAAAAATGATAAAAAAAATAGGGATGCTAAAATAAATCTTATTTTACTAAAGAATATAGGAAAAACTACTAAGTTAGATAAAATTAAAATGACACCAAGTCAAATTAAATCTTTTTTAAAAGAAATTACTTAATTTTAATTTCAAGAGCATGTATTTTATTTTTTAATTCATTGGATAATATGCTCATAATTTTCTTGTGCGCCTCAATTCTTTGTAATTCTTTGAGTTCATCAGACTCGATTATTAAAGTTAAATGTAATTTATCTTTTTCAAATGATTTATGAGATTTGTGCTTACTTGTGTTATCTAATATTTCTAATTTATCAACATTGATATTCTGTTTAATTTTTTTTTCAAGCTCTTTAAGAAAACTTTTCATTAAAATATAATTCTACTATATAATAACTGTTTTTTATGAAAAATATTTGTGATTGGTCTAAATGTAAAGAAATTGGTCTATATAAGGCACCAGTAGAAAAAGATAATAGTAAAAAATTTAGACTGCTTTGTTTAGAACACATAAAAATCTTTAATAAAAGTTGGAATTACTTTTCCGATATGGATGAAGGTGAAATTGAGTATTTTATTAAATCTGACTTAACCTGGCACAAACCCACAAAAAGTTTTAGTTCTTCGGAAAACTTTTTTAAAATACTGTGGCGAAATACTTTGGATGACAATACAAACTTCTTTGATAAATTTAACTCTAATGATCATAGAAAAGCAAGATTTTCTGAAAAAGATCGCCACGCATTAGAAATTTTGGGAGTTAAAGAAGAGACAAAATGGACCGATATCCAAAAAAAATTTAAAACTCTTGTAAAGAAATACCATCCTGATAAAAACCAAGGAAGTAAGAAATATGAAGATCTTTTAAAAAAAATTACTTTGGCTTATAGCCAACTTAAAGTTAGTATAGAAAAAAATAGATGAGCACAAATTTTGAAATTAATAAACCTGATATAAAAATATCTGTTAAACAAACTTTTGGTTTGGACACAGACATGGAAGTCGACGCTTTCTCAAAAAAAAATGAATATGTTCCAAAAATTGATTCTCATTATAAATTTGATAGAGATACAACGTTAGCTGTTCTTTCTGGATTTGCTTTTAACAAAAGGGTTTTAATTCAAGGTTATCATGGTACTGGAAAATCAACACATATAGAGCAAGTGGCTGCAAGATTAAATTGGCCATGTGTTAGAATTAATTTAGATAGCCACATAAGTAGAATAGATTTAATTGGTAAAGATTCAATTGTAATAAGAGAAGGGAAGCAAGTCACAGAATTTAAGGAAGGGATTTTACCGTGGTCCATTCAAAATCCAATTGCACTAGTTTTTGATGAATATGACGCTGGTAGACCAGATGTTATGTTTGTGATTCAAAGAGTTCTTGAGAGTGATGGAAAATTTACTTTGCTAGATAAAAATAAAGTACTTGAGCAAAACAAATTTTTCAGAATGTTCGCTACAACAAACACTGTGGGTTTGGGTGATACGACTGGTCTTTATCATGGCACTCAACAAATTAACCAGGGTCAAATGGATAGATGGAATATTGTTGCCACATTAAATTATTTAAAGTTCGATAAGGAACTTGAAATTATACTCGCAAAGAACCAAGGTTTTAACAATAAAGAAGGTAAGGAAAAAATTTCTAATATGATTAAAGTTGCTGACTTAACTAGAAATGGTTTTGTTAATGGGGATATATCTACCGTAATGAGTCCAAGAACAGTTATGCATTGGGCTGAGAATGCTGAAATTTTTAAAGATATTGGCTTTGCATTTAGAGTAACATTTTTAAACAAATGTGATGAGCTAGAAAGAAAAATTATTGCAGAATATTATCAGAGATGTTTTGGGGAAGAGCTTCCAGAATCTTCTGTTAATGTAAAAATTTCCTAGTAAGCATGAAAAAAGAGGAAAATTTTTTAGAGGACTTTAAGCGTGCTTTGATCTCAACAATCAAGTCGATTTCACAAAATAATGATTGTGAAATAAAGTTTGGAAATCCTGATAAGGTCACTGAAAAAAACATAAATTTACCAGATATAAAAAATCTTGAAAATCTAGATCATATAATAAATGTAAGAGCTACGGCAGATTCTGAGGCATTAAGATTAAAGTACAGTAATAAAGAAATTTATGATTTGTACAAACCAAAAGGTGATACCGCTGAAAGCCTTTATAAAATTGCAGAGAAAGTTAGGTATGAAAAAATTGGCAGCCAAGAATTCCTAGGTATAAAAAAAAATATTTCAATTGCTTTTAATAATCAGAATATCAATTTGGATAAAAAAGAAAAAACAGATAATAGCAAAAACAAAGTTTTGATAGAAAAAAAATTTGATGCTTACTTGCGTAGTCTTTTTTTTAAAATAGAAGGTAAAAAAATATCTTCAAGCCTAAAAAAAGTCAAAAAAGATTGGGATAAAAACTTTAAAAAAGATATTAACTTGCTTAAAAAGAGCCTTAAAAATCAAGAAATTTTTAATAAAACAATCTCTAAAATTATTTCGGACATTGATATTCAAGAACAAAAAAATAGCGAAGATGATACCTCTGATAAAGAGAGATTTGAAAATATAGATGATAATAAAGACCGTGAAAATAAAGATGGAAATGCAGATAAACAAAAAGATCAACAAGAATTAACGGTTTCTGCTGAACTGCCAGAAACTAATGATTTAAGCGAAAAAAGTAGTGAGGATGAAAAAATTGAAGAAGTAGAAGATGAAAGTGGAAATATTAGAAAACAACACAGGAATATGTTTCTAGAAAGAGATGAAAAGTACAGAATTTATACAACAGAATTTGATGAGTTTAGTAAAGCAGAGGATCTAGAAAACGAAGAAGAGTTGTCAAGATTAAGATCTTCATTGGACCAACAGCTTTTACAACTAAAGAATTTTATATCTAAGTTAGCAAATAAATTACAAAGAAAATTACTTGCGAGACAAAATAGATCTTGGGAATTTGATTTGGAAGAAGGAACTTTGGATACATCAAAACTTACAAGAATAATAATTGATCCGTTTAATTCATTGTCTTATAAAAAAGAAAAACAAACAGAGTTCAAAGATACTTTGGTTACAATTTTAATTGATAACTCTGGCTCAATGAGAGGAAAACCAATTACAGTTGCAGCAATATGTGCGGATATATTGTCCAGAACTTTAGAAAAATGCTCTGTTAAAGTTGAAATACTTGGTTTCACTACAAAGCATTGGAAAGGTGGATCAAGTAGAGAGAAATGGACAAATAATCATAAGCCACAAAATCCAGGAAGATTAAATGACTTAAGACACATAATTTATAAGTCGGCAGATATGCCTTGGAGACAAACTAAAAAAAATATGGGTCTTATGCTTAAGGAGGGTTTGTTAAAAGAAAACATCGATGGAGAAGCGTTAAGATGGGCTTGCAATAAAATGAATAAGAGAAAAGAAGAAAGAAAAATTTTGATGGTTATATCTGATGGTGCTCCCGTTGATGACTCGACTTTATCGACAAATCCAAGTGATTATTTGGAAAATGATTTAAAAAATACTGTGAGCTCAATAGAAAAAATTAAAAATATCGAAGTTGTGGCGATAGGTATAGGTCATGACGTAACAAGATATTATGGCAGAGCTGTAAAAATAACTGATGTTCAAGATCTAGGTGATGTAATGATAAATCAACTAGGTGATCTTTTTTCCGAAAAAAAAACTTTGCATTAAATAAAATATACTAAACAACTCTAAGAGTTTTGTTTGAGTCGTCGGTAATTTTACTCAATAAAAGTCTAAAAGGAACAAGCATAATTAATGCTATCAAAACTTTAACTGAAAAATCTCCAATGGCCAATGTAAACCATGGAAAATTTGTTTTGTAAAAGGAAATGAAAAAAAATATTAAAGTATCAACAAAAGATCCAACAAGTGACGAAGCTAGGGGTGCGAGGAACCATATTTTTTTTCTTAATTTATCAAAGACTTGAACATCGAGCAGTTGGGCAATTAAAAATGCTGTTCCTGAGCCAATTGCTATTCTTATTGAAATTAGATCTTGAAAATTTGTTGAAAAGAAAAGAGTCAATCCTATTCCTATAAGAAAACCTATGTAGACAATTTTTCTTGCAGTATCTTTTCCGTATTTTCTATTTGCAAGATCTGTTATTAGAAAAGTGACAGGATAAGTAAAGGCTCCATAAGTTAAAATTTCATTTAATCCAAAATAATTTATAGGATACTGAACCAGAAAGTTTGAAATTGTAACAAGTATTGCCATTAATAAGGCAAGCTTGCCAAATAAATTAGTAAACTTTATCATGATTTTATTTGGTTAAAATTATATTTTTAAATTTTTTGGCTTTTTTTGATAGCTGGTAAGCTTTAGCTTTTTTAAGAAACTTATCAATTCCACCTTTGTAATCTACGGTTCTTAAAGCGGCATTGGTTACATTAAAATTAATATTTTTCTTCAATAACTCACTTTTAAATTTTATTTTTTTTATTCCGGGAAGAAATTTTCTTTTAGTTTTATTGTTTGCATGACTTACTTTGTGACCCTTAAGAGGTCTTTTGCCAGTTAACTCGCAGATTCTACTCATAAATACTGTTACCTATAATCCCTGACAATCGTTTAATCAAGATAATATATCTCTATTGACAATTTTTCCCTTAAAGAATATTAGATTAAATGGAATTTTTCCTGCCTGTAGCCCAAGTAAAAATTGATTTAAATTTAATTATTTTTTTAAGTTTTTTAGTAGGTGTAATTTCTGGCCTGTTTGGCATTGGGGGAGGATTTTTAATGACGCCAATTCTTATATTCATGGGAATTCCACCGGCTTTTGCTGTAGCAAATGAAGCAAATAATATTTTAGGAACATCAGTTTCTGGTGCCCTGACTCACTGGTTTAGAAAAACCTTGGATTATAAAATGGGTTTTGTAATAGTCCTTGGTGGTATTTTTGGAACTATCGTTGGTATGATAATTTTTCTCTATTTAAAAAAATTAGGAATTATAAATGATATTATTGCTTTATCTTATGTTTACATGTTGGTAATTATTGGAACATTAATGTTCGCAAGAGGGGCCAAAGAATTAATAAATATTAGAAAAAAAATTGTAGTTAAAAAAAAAGTTCATGACCATTATTGGATCCATGGTTTACCTTTTAGATTAAGGTTTCATAAATCCAGGCTATACGAAAGTGCAATTGTTCCAGTGATGCTAGGATTCATTGTTGGGATTTTTGCTTCAATAATGGGAGTTGGTGGTGCATTTTTAATGGTACCGGCAATGATTTATATCATTGGGATGCCGACAAGATTAGTACCAGGCACATCATTGTTTGTTACAATTTTTATTACAGCTTTAGTTGTTATTGCGCATGCTTTTCAATTTCAAACTATAGACTTTGTTTTGGTTTTAACGCTTCTAGTTGGGTCCATAATTGGATTACACATCGGGCTTAAAATCGGTGAGAAACTAAACGCCTCGGAATACAAAACTTTGTTAGCTATCTTGTTGTTGGCTATGGGTTTGATAATGGGACTTGAGTCTTTTGTTTTCAATGAAAGTTTATTTGTAGGAAGACAAACAGGAGAAATAGATAATAGGTTGTCAGAAATAATATTAAACTTATCTACCAATTTTCCAATATCTTATGGTTTTATTGCAATCATGATTGTTATAATAATTGGTGTTACTTTTTCTTATGTAAGAGAATTAGTCCATTATATTAGATATGACTTAAAATCTAAAAAATATAAACTTTTTAATTAGTTTTTATGGGAGTAAGATCCAACTGCCTCTTTTAAATTTTTAAATCCTTGGTCTTTAAGTATTTTTATTAATTCCATTTTTATTTTTTTAACGACCATTGGTCCCTCGTATACCATTCCAGTATAGAGTTGTAATGCAGTTGCTCCAGCAGAAATTTTTTCGAAAGCTGTCTTTCCTGAGTCAACACCCCCTACACCAATTATCGGTATTTTATTTTTTAAATCCCTGTAAAATTTTTTAATTAGTTTTGTTGATAAGCTTCTCAGTGGTTTTCCCGACAACCCACCTACTTCTTGTTTTTTTTTACTTAGAAGGCTTTGTCTATTACTATCTGTTGTGTTTGTTAAAATAACGCCATCAATTTTATAGTCTAAGACCAAACTAATTATTTCATTTATATTTGCTTCTTTTAAATCTGGAGAAATCTTTAATAAAAAAGCTTTTCTAAAACCACTTTTATCTCTAATTTGATTTATTTTAGACAATAAATCTTTTAAAATTTCCTTTTTATGAAAATCTCTTAAACCGTCTGTGTTTGGTGATGATATATTTATAGTAATGTAATCACCTAATGGAAAAAAAGTTTCAGCACACTTTATAAAGTCTTCACTCATATCCAGAGAGGTTTTATTTGGTCCAATATTAATGCCCAGAAGATTTGTGGGTAAATTATTTTCAATCCTATTTTTTACAATTTCAGATCCATCATTGTTAAAACCCAGTCTATTTATTAACGCGGAGTCTTCTTCGAGTCTAAATACCCTTGGTTTTTGATTTCCATATTGTTGCTTAGGGGTAATGGTGCCAACCTCAACAAACCCAAAGCCTATTTTAAACATCTGATTATAAACCTCAGCACTTTTATCAAAACCAGCTGCAAGCCCAATTGGGTTTTTTATATTTTTTCCAAATAAATTAATGCTAAGCAACTCTTCATTTTCAACATTGAATAAACTTTCTGGTAAAAAATTATACTTCAAAGATTTTATAGCAAGATTATGAGCTTTTTCTGGGTCGATGTTAAAAAGAAAGGGTTTTACAAATGAAAACATTAAACCTATATATTCAACTTTTTTTTCATTAAATCAATTGTCTCTTTAACCCCAAAAAAACTAATGAAAAAACCCATCCTTGGGCCATTTTGTTCTCCAAAAAAAACCTCATAGATCAATTTGAACCAATCTCTTAAGTTTTCACTGTAACCATTTTCTTTTCCAGCAGTATAAATTTTAGTTTGAATTTCTTCAGCAGGCATATTTTGTGAAACTTCGTTCAAAACAGTTATTAAATTTTGTAAAGCTTTTTTTTCATTTAAATTAGGTTTTTTAAACTTTTTCTTTGGTTCAACCTCATCGACAAAGTAATTTATAGCATAACCGGTTAACTCATCTAGAATTTTATGGTTTTTTTGTTCTATTTCTTTATGAAATTTTTTAATAAACTTCCATAAAACATCTTTTGTCTTAGCATTACTCGATCCAACTATATTCAATAACATTGAAAATGGCATTATAATTTTCTCTTTTGGGGGTGAGCCTCTATGTATATGCCACACTGGATTTAAAAGTTTTGCTTTGTCTTCTTGCCTCTCATATTTTTCTACTAAAGACAAGTACTCATCGACTGCTTTGGGCACTACATCGGGATATAATTTTTTTGCTCTCTTGGGGTTTTGGTACATATATAGAGATAGACTTTCAGGTGATGCATATCTTAACCACTGCTCAATAGTTATACCGTTACCTTTTGATTTAGAAATTTTTTCTCCTTTTTCATCTAAAAATAATTCATATGCAAATCCATTTGGTGGTTGTTTGCCCATAGCTTTACATATTTTTGAGGATAAAATTGCACTTTCTGTCAAATCTTTTCCGTACATTTCAAAATCAACATCAAAGGTAAACCACCTCATTGCCCAGTCTACTTTCCATTGAAGTTTACATTTTCCATTTAAAACATCGACTTTTATTTTTTTACCATTGTTGTCAAAAACTAAAGAATTATTTTTTTTATCTATCTCAACAACTGGGATTTCTAATACTTTTCCAGTTTCTGGACATATGGGTAAGAATGGACAATATGTTTTTCTCCTCTCACTTCTAAGAGTTGGCAAGATTATGTTCATAATATCATCAAATTTTTCTAGAACTCTTTCGAGAGATTTATTGAATGTACCTTTTTTATAATTTTCGGTTGAACTTTTAAAAATAAAATTAAATTTAAATTTTTTTAAAAATTCAATCAGCATTTTATTATTATGTTCTCCAAAACTTTTATATTTTTTAAAAGGATCGGGTATATCGGTAAGAGGTTTTCCAATATTATCATGTAATATTTTATCGTTTGGAATATTATCTGGAACTTTTCTAAGACCATCCATGTCGTCTGAAAAAGTTATTAGTTCAGTATCAATTTTATTAATATGGCTTAGAGCATTAATCATCATGGTGGTTCTCGAAACTTCTCCAAAAGTTCCGATATGGGGAAGCCCACTGGGACCGTAACCTGTCTGAAATATAATCTTGTTTTTTTTCTTAATAATGTCTTTTCTATCCTTAAGAAGCTTTCGTATTTCGACAAATGGCCATGAGGATGTTGATTTAATTAGTTCAGACTCAAGCATTACTAAGGTTTATAATAAGTTGAATTTTATTGCTATTTAAATATTGTCCAGATTTTATGGGTTCAAATAAAACAGTTTTTTTTATCATTGGTATTCTACTAGTTGTTTTAGGCGTCTTCATGCTTGTGCCGTATGTAGTACAATTAATTTATAATGAAAATAGCAATAGTTTTTTAGCTTCTTCCATCATAACAATTTTTATAGGTATTTTAATTGTACTTATAAATCTTAAAAAAGATAATCAGCTAAATCTCCAGCAGGCCTTTTTGTTCTCAGTTCTTGCATGGGTAAGCGTAGCAATTTTCGGATGTCTACCGTTCATGTTCTCAAGTTTAAAACTATCTTTTATCGATGCATTTTTTGAGAGTATGTCTGGAATTACAACAACTGGTTCAACTGTAATTTTAGACTTAGACTCATCACCAAAAAGTATTTTGATCTGGAGAGCAATTATGCAGTGGTTAGGTGGAATTGGAATAATTGTAATGGCAACTACTGTTTTACCTCTTTTAAAAGTTGGTGGCATGCAACTTTTTAAGACAGACTCCTCCGGAACTGAAAAAATTTTACCAAAAACAATTGAGGTTGCTACAACAATAATTTCTATTTATTTAGTTTTAACTATTTTGTGTGGATCAATATATTGGTTTCAGGGAATGAATATATTTGATAGTTTTGCTCATTCATTCACAACATTGGCTACTGGAGGTTTTTCGACTCATAATGAGTCGATAGGATATTTTCAAAATCCAGGAATAGAAATTACAGCTACGTTATTTATTATTTTGGGAAGCATACCCTTTATTTCATATTTAAAATTTATAAAAGGTAACAAAAGAATTTTTTTTCAAGATGTTCAGATTAAAGGCTTTGTGTATCTTATCCTGTTTTCGATTTTAATTATGTTTTTTTATCTTTTTTTCAATAATGAACATAATTCATTTCTCGACAATTTGAGGATTTCATCCTTCAATGTTATTTCGATACTTTCTGGTACAGGATATGTTACTGATGACTTTGGATTATGGGGAGAGTTTCCTCTAATATTTTTTATTTTTCTTATGTTTGTAGGTGGATGTGCTGGTTCAACTACCTGTGGTATAAAAGTTTTTAGACTACAAATTTTATTCATATTTATTAAAAACCAAATTAAAAAATTAATTTATCCAAATAGAATTGTTGTTCTAAGTTATAATAATGAAAAAATAGAAGAGAGTTTCGTAAATTCTGTAATAATTTTTATTTTTTCATATTTATTTTTATTTTTAATAATAAGTATGCTTTTGTCCATGACCGGACTTGATTTCCTATCTGCTGTATCAGGTGCCGCGACATCTATATCAAATGTTGGTCCAGGTCTTGGAGAAATGATTGGACCCAATGGAAATTTTAGTGAAGTTTCAGATACTTCAAAGTGGGTACTTTCTTTTGCAATGTTGCTTGGAAGGTTAGAAATTTTTGCAGTCTTAGTGTTGTTTTTACCATCTTTCTGGCAGTCGTAAATTGATCTATAGTTATTTAAATGGATATTTATCAAAAACAATCCTTTAAAAATTCCTTTAAAGTTTATTTGGACAAACGAATGTTCCGTATTCTACTGCTTGGGATTATAAGTGGTTTCCCTTGGGTTATTATTGGAAGTAGTTTAAGTCTTTGGTTAAAAGAAGACGGGTTGAGTCGATCCACAGTAGGTTGGGCTGGTTTAATATTTGCTGTCTATGCGTTCAATTACTTATGGGCTCCAATAGTTGATAGAATTAGAATTCCCTGGTTAACAAACAAAATTGGGCACCGGCGTGGTTGGATTGTTCTCATGCAATTTATTATTTTGTTGAGCTTGGTTTGTTGGAGTTTAATTAATCCTTCAGCTAATCTTGCTCTAGTAATTTCAATAGGTTTAATAATAGCAATTGCTTCTGCAACTCAAGATATCACTGTTGATGCTCTAAGAATTGAACAGGTTGGAAAACATGAAGGTAAATCCATGCAAGCCGGTGCAGCAATGGCTGTGGTTGGATGGTGGACTGGATACAAACTAGGCGGTGTTATAGCTTTAAATGCTGCAGAATATTTTGAAAATTTAGGATTTGATAATTATTGGCAGCTTGCTTTTTTGATTCTTGGAATTGTTGTCATCGCTTGCAATATAGGCTTAATGTTTGTTCATGAGTCTGCGCCTACCGAAAGACAAAAGTCTCAAAGAGAAACTGATCAAATATTTCAAAATAAATTAGGGGCTACTAATATTGCTACAAAATCAGTTGCATGGATAAGTGGAACAATAGCTGGTCCAATAATTAGTTTTTTTAAAAAAAATGGTTTTAAAATTGCAATGGGCATTTTGGGTTTTATTTTTCTTTTCAAAATTGGCGAAGCTTTTCTTGGGCGAATGTCCATAATATTTTATAAAGAAATAGGTTTTTCTAAATCAGATATAGCAATTTACTCAAAAGGCTTGGGTTGGATTACCACTGTAGTATTCACATTGTTGGGTGGACTATTTGCTATTAGGTCGGGTGTAATTAAGGCCATGTTTGTTTCTGGAATATTGATGGCATCAACAAATCTTTTATTTTCTTTACTTGCATGGTCAGGGAAGTCTGAGTGGTTATTTGCTGTAGCTGTAATTTTTGATGATATGGCCGCAGCATTTGCTACTGTTGCTTTTGTAGCATTTATCTCAATGTTGGTAGATAGGACCTATACTGCAACACAATATGCGCTTCTTGCCTCCATCGGAACTGCGGGTAGAACAACTCTGGCAGCCTCCTCTGGAGCAATGGTAGATTGGCTAAATGGAGACTGGGGAATATTTTTTATTATTACTGCTGTAATGGTAATACCTTCTTTAATTTTTCTCTATTTTATAAAAAACAAAATCAAATTGAGTGAAAAATAGTTATAGAAATAATCTATCTGTATTAAATCTTTATAAAAAAAAGAATTTGAAATCAAAGATTGATACACAGTTATTGTATGGCGATGATTTTAAAATACTAAAAAAACACAATAGTTCTTTTAAAGTAAGAATAAAAAAAGATGGATATATAGGCTTTATTAAAAATAAAAAATTCCCAAGATCTGTTAAGGCAAATTTTAAAGTTTCTGTTTTGAAAGCAGGTATCTTCAGCAAACCTAATATTAAAAGTAAATTAAAAAGAGTCCTTCCCTTTAACTCGAGATTAAGAATTATTAAAAGAATTGGAGTATTTAGTAAGTTTGAAAAATATTGGATAAAAACCTCTGACTTGAAAAAAATCTCTTTTAGAAATAAAGATATTTTTAGTAATGTGAAAATATTTAAAAATTTAAGATATTTGTGGGGTGGAAAAAGCTATAAAGGGATTGATTGCTCAGCTTTAATTCAGATTTGCTTAAATCAGAATAATAAGTATTGCCCAAGGGACTCTGTGGATCAAGAAAAATACTTTAAAAAGAAGATAAAACTTAAAAATATTAAAAAGAATGATATGATTTTTTGGAAAGGTCATGTTGCTTTAGCGTTGTCAAAGAATAAGTTAATTCACGCTTACGGTCCCATGAAAAAAGTAGTTATTATGAATATTAATAGAACTATTGAAAGAATAGAAAGAACTGCTAATTTAAAAGTTACAAGTATTAGGAGATTGTAAATGAGATATGTGCTTTACGGAATAGCCCTAGGATTTCTTTTTTACTTAGGCGATAAGTATATTTTTTAAATTATTAAATTTATATTTAAAATTAAAAAAATACATCCATTCTATTTTGGGGGTTTTTATGCCGGAGAGAGTGGGTTGTCTAGTAGGGTCAAAACGCATACTTAATAATTGCAAAAAAAACAGTATAAATTAATTACATGAAAACTTCTCGAGACAAATTAAACTCTAAGACATCTGATGCTAGCGATATTAGTAAGCCTTGGGATAAAGATAATCAAGCCTGGTGGGACTGGTATGTTGGCCTTGCAGATAATAACATTAAAAATGATCCGATAATCGATGCTGAGCCTTTGCCAGACGTTACAATTCCCAGTGACGATGAGGTTCTCTCTGAATTGACTGATACTTATCCTTTGACAAATGAACAAATAACTTTTTTTAAAAAAAATGGTTTTATTAAACTCAAGAAAGTTTTCTCACCCGGAGTCGTGTTAAAACTTCGATCTGAATTGATCAATCTATTAAAAAAAGAATTTAATGTTGATCCTGATAAAGAGGCGCATGACCGGTTCCTTAGTCTTGAAATGATCTGGCCTAAGAACAAATTTCTGAGTGCATACGTATTGTCACCACGTCTAGGACAAATTTCAGCGGATCTACTTGGAGTTCCAGCAGTTAGACTGTACCATGATAACGTTTTAGCAAAACAAGCTGGTTGTGGTAGAACGCCATGGCATTTTGACGATCATCATTTTCCATTAGATACTAATGATGTGGTTACCGCTTGGGTACCAGCACAACCAACCCCAATTGAGATGGGACCACTATCTTTTGCATACCCGCTAGATGTACATAAGCTAGTTAATGCTGTTACATTTGAAAAGACTGGCACTGGTTATGACCGAGGAGTATCTGAAGTTTTTAAAAAAAATGGTGTAACTGTGAATGAAACTCCTTTTGAGTTGGGTGAAGTTAGCTTTCATCATAATTTAAATTTTCATACTGCATCAAGAAATCGAACTAGTCGTAGCCGAGTTGCTCTTGCAAATACTTATTATAGGGATGGGGCGCGAGTAATAAATTCCCCTACAATGGTTTCTGGTGACTGGCAAAAATTCATGCCAAATATAAAACCTGGCGATGTGGCTGCTAGTCCGCTAAATCCAATTTGTTGGCCATTAAATGACAAATAAAAATAATCAGAGTGTCCTCAGCTCGACCTGGACTGAGAGTCTTGCTAACAATCAACAGCCGGATAGTGAGGCACTTCTTACCCACCTAAGAACTGTGCATCAAAATAATACAGGTTTCACTGAAAAGTGCGCGAGTTCATGCCGCGATAAGACTGGACGTAATAGTTACGAATGGCTAGCCGAAATTGTTCGTGACATTGACGGTATCCGTGTGCTGGATCTCGCCTGTGGATCTGGACCTTTATTAAAAATCTTATACGACAGTAATAAAAACTTGAGATTAAAAGGAGTAGATATGTGTCCTGAAGAATTAGCTCTTGCTAAAACTCGTTTACCAGACGGTGTGGTTGATCTGTTTCAATTAAAAGCACAAAATATGACAGCAATCGACGATGATTCAATAGACGTTGTTCTGTGCCATTGGGCTTTAACACTTATGAACCCAATAACTCCAGTTTTAAATGAAGTCAGTCGTGTACTATCCTCGGGTGGAAGATTTGCAGCCTTAGTAAACGGACCAATGAGTGCAGCGCCGAGATATAGCGATGTACACAATTTAATCTATGAATATGTACAAGCGAAATTACCTAAATATGGTGAGATTGATTTGGGCGATCCAAGAATACGTAGTACGGATAGCTTAAGAAATCTTTTAAGTGAGGCTTTTCCAAATGCTAAAGTTAATATCGAAACTAGCGTGGTATCCATGGAAGGACCTGTTGCTAAAGTGGCCGAAACTGCTGCAGGATTTTTTTATGCTTCGTTCGTCTTGCAACCAGAGAGTCGTAGAAAAATGCTTTCAGAAATATCTAACCTTCTTGACATATCAAAACAAAACGAAAACCTGGAAAGGCAAGGACGATTTGCAATGCCAATAAGTAGGTTAGTAGTTGAGATGTAATTTAGCTTTAAAAATTAATTTTAACACCTAAATTTCCACTGAAGCTACTTGCATTTTGATTAGTATTTTTTGTATCCAACCCAAAAGTAAAACTACCGTTATTTAAAATTTTTTTCTCATAACCAAGGCTAGCAATTAACGAAATTTCATTTGTTAAATTATTATCTTGCTTATAATTAGCACTAATACCATTAATTGAATAGATTTGTTCATCATCGCTAAACAGATTTCTGAAATCCAAAGTCCACCCTAAATTAAAATTATTTTTTTCTGTTTTAATAAATTCATATTTATCAGATAGAAATAGTGAAACATTACCAACTTTTCTATTTCTCCATGAAAAAAGCTCACTTTCATCGTAACTTGGTGTTATTGAAAAACTTCCTGCTAAACCTAAATTCGGTACTAAAGCAGGATTGTTTTTTGTCAACCCTGTGTGGATTTCATAAGTTTCATAATTACTATTTATATCTAATTTTCCTGATGATGTGGTATTTGTAAGAATAGTTCTCTCTCCTTTCTTAAGAGTTATACCCCCAAGTATAAAAGTGTCTAAATTTAGTAAATATTTTGTGTCGGAAAAATATAAGCCTGACGTAATATTTTGAAAAGTAATTTTATGATCTTTTACAAAATCTTGAATACCTGTCTCAAAAGATAAAATAAAGTCTGAATTTTCCAATGGTGAAATTAAATTTACCCCTATATTCATCAAATCATATTCGAGTGCGAGGTTACTAGCGTGACCATCTCTATTCAAAAAAGATGTATAGGTCTCTCCCCAACCATTATTGCTATATAGATTTTTAGAGTCTTTATATCTATTAAGAAATTGTCTTATATTAATTGATTTGTAGCTCAATAACTCATCTAATGTCTCGCTTCCCCCCTGACCTACAGATCCGGCCGAACCTTTGACGACTTGGTTGCCATCTAAATCTTGTAAATTAAAACTACCTGAAGTTTTGTAGTAATAACCTTGACCAACGCCATGTTGAAATTTTAAAATATTTCCTGTAGTGGTTCCTGCATCAATAGTACCAACTAGAATACTTTTGTCTTTAAGTATAATTGTATTATCGTTTCCTTGTAAAGTAATTGAATCGTTATCTGGGCTATTTCTATTTTGGATAGTTCCGCTATTAGTAATTGTAGAGTTTGATCCAACATGAACTACAGTTTCATCACTAGTGTTGTACATTACACCTGAAGAATTATTTGTTATAGTAGCTGTATCAGCACCACTATATAAATAAATTGCTCTCTTAGTATCACTAAAAATAGTTCCTGAATTGGTTATCACTGTACCCGAAACTGCCTCACTATCTCCGTCAACTTCCTCACCTGAAATTGCATTATTAAGAGATGTTATTGTCGCGCCAGCATTATTAGTTATTGTTATATCTTGTGCGCTTCTTATATTTATTCCTTTTGAACTTAGAGAAATAATTGAGCCAGAATTAGTAATTGTGACATCATCAGCTTGTCGGAGCATGATCGTATTATTTTTACCTTGTATTTTTGCCCCTGTTTCTACAATTATAGTTGCGGAAGAAATTCCATCACTATCATAACCTTTGATAAGATTATTTTGATTGTCTTTAATTACTGTTATACCCTCTTTTACAGTAAGATCGGGGTCACCTTCTCCATCTCCATTAT
>MDTB01142431.1_pt1 | contig 38058 bp, 35 predicted proteins | sample 811161 | NCBI WGS metagenome assembly MDTB01 (sample SAMN05326650, study PRJNA326480) | marine metagenome | isolation source: seawater | place: Mediterranean Sea | collected 2009 | reverse complement strand
TTTAAAGAAAAAAATAATAGTTACTCACTACACTAACTTAAATACTCTACAAGTTGATTACTCATTTATGGCTCAATACGTTTACACCATGACTCCAGTGGGGAAAATTGTTCCCCCCAAGCGGGAAATCTTAAAAGACATCTCTCTTTCCTTCTTCCCCGGCGCTAAAATTGGCGTTTTAGGTCTTAATGGCTCGGGCAAATCTACCCTGTTAAAAATTATGGCAGGATTGGATGCTGATATTCAGGGTGAAGCGCGCCCAATGGCGGATATTAACATTGGTTATCTGCCACAGGAGCCCCAACTCGATCCCTCTAAGGACGTAAGAGGTAATGTTGAAGACGGTGTAAGAGACGCAGTTGATGCGCTTAAAGGACTTGAGCAGGTCTACCTCGATTACGCCGCACCGGATGCAGATTTTGATGCCTTAGCCAAAAAACAAGCTGACTATGAATCAGTAATTGATGCTTGGGATGCGCATAATTTAGAGCATACCCTCGACGTTGCAGCAGATGCCTTGCGTCTTCCGCCATGGGATGCTGCTATTGACAATCTCTCTGGCGGTGAGAAACGTCGTGTAGCACTCTGTCGTCTTCTACTCTCTCGACCGGATATGCTGCTACTTGATGAGCCGACCAACCACTTGGATGCTGAATCTGTTTTCTGGCTTGAGAAATTTCTCGAACAGTTTACCGGAACTGTGGTTGCTGTTACTCACGATCGATACTTTCTCGATAACGTTGCCGGCTGGATATTAGAGCTTGATCGCGGTCACGGTATTCCTCACGAGGGTAATTACTCTACTTGGCTAGAGAATAAAGAGCAGCGACTCAAAATTGAAGCTAAACAAGAAGTTTCTCGACAGCGAGCCCTTAAACAGGAACTCGAATGGGTTAGGCAAAACCCCAAAGGCAGGCAGGCTAAAAGCAAGGCGCGTTTAGCTCGCTTTGAAGAGCTTAATGCGCAAGATTTCCAAACCCGCAATGAAACCAACGAAATATATATAGCACCAGGGCAGCGACTTGGCGATAAGGTCATTGAACTCAATAATGTCTCTAAAGCCTACGGCAATAAAATGCTGATTGAGGACTTATCACTATCTATCCCCAAAGGCGCAATTGTTGGCATTATCGGTGGTAATGGTGCAGGTAAATCAACCCTTTTTAGAATGATTGCCGGTACAGAGACGCCCGATAGCGGATCAATCGACCTCGGCGAAACAGTCAAGGTTGCCTATGTCGAACAAACACGCGACGCGCTAAATGATAACCATAGTGTCTGGGAAGCCATTTCTGGCGGCTTAGATACCTTAAAAATTGGCAATAATTACGAGGTTTCATCCAGAGCCTATGTCGGCCGTTTTAACTTTAAAGGTACCGATCAGCAAAAACGTGTTGGCGAGCTATCAGGTGGTGAGCGCGGACGCCTTCATCTGGCCAACACACTAAAACAGGGTGCCAATGTACTCTTACTCGATGAGCCGTCAAATGATTTAGATATCGAAACCTTGCGCGCCCTTGAAGAGGCCATACTATCGTTCCCGGGCTGTGTATTAGTTATCTCTCACGATAGATGGTTCCTAGATAGAGTGTCGACCCATATTCTTGCCTATGAAGATAGCGGCGATGTCACCTTCTTCGAAGGCAACTATAGCGACTATCATGAAGATTTAATTAAACGCCAAGGTGGCGATACTCAACCTAAGCGTTTGCGACACAAAGCACTAAAGGACTAACTAGACTCAATAGTTCGTTTATCTTCGACTAAATCCCACACCAAAATAAAGGTGCTTGGCATTTGCCTAGCACCTTTATTGTGCCTGCCAAAATTCAAAAAAGCATTATTTTAGTGCACGACTAACTTTTATGGCATAAAAGTTGCTTAATAAACGCTGTAAGCGGGCAAATATAGCCCTAAACAGCTCTTTACTGCACTAATATAGTGCACTCAGGGTATAATAACGACACAAAGCACTATTTTAGTGCCAATTATTGCAGAGGAAAAACAATGTTTTTACAGTCTAGTAGCCTCCAACGAGGCGCAATCGCATTTCTTTTATGCTTACTATCTGGCCAAGTATTTGGTCAGGAATTAGACGGCGCAAATACATCATGGATCATGACGTCTACCGCTCTAGTTCTTTTTATGACCATCCCCGGCTTATCGCTTTTTTATGCCGGTTTAGTACGCTCTAAGAATGTACTATCAGTATTAATGCAATGTTTTGCCATTACTTGCCTAGCTTCAATTATCTGGTTGGTATTTGGTTACAGTATTGCATTTGGTGATGGCGGTTCTTTCAATGCCTATTTCGGCAATTTGGATAATATCCTTATGGGCAACATCACCGAAGGCACTATGGCCGGTGATATTCCAGAATCAGTATTTGCTATGTTCCAAATGACGTTTGCTGTTATTACTCCAGCACTGATTGTTGGTGCTTTCGCCGAAAGAATGCGCTTCAGCGCTATGCTACTATTTAGCGCACTTTGGCTAGTGGTTGTTTATGCACCTATTACTCACTGGGTATGGGGCGGTGGTTGGCTTGGTGAAATGGGTCTACTAGACTTCGCCGGTGGTACTGTTGTTCATATCACCGCTGGTGTTGGAGCATTGGTTGCTGCACTAGTTATTGGTAACCGAAAAGGTTTCCCAACTCAGGCAATGCCTCCTCACAACCTTACCATTACCGTAGCTGGTGCCGGTATGCTTTGGGTTGGCTGGTTTGGCTTTAATGGTGGCTCTGCACTAGCCGCTAATGGCGATGCTGGTATGGCAATTCTTGTGACTCATATTTCAGCTGCAACAGGCTCACTAGCCTGGATGATGATGGAATGGATTAGACATGGTAAGCCGTCTGTACTGGGTATTGTAACGGGCATGGTTGCAGGTCTTGGTACTATCACACCAGCTTCTGGTTTTGTTGGTCCTGGTGGTGCTTTGGTCATCGGCTTTAGTGCTGGTGTCGTCTGCTACTATGCCACTCAAGCAATTAAGCAGAAATTTAAAATCGATGATTCCCTCGATGTTTTCCCTGTTCACGGCGTGGGCGGTATCTTAGGTACTATCCTAGCGGGTGTATTTGCTTCAGATGCACTTGGCGTATTTAGCGGTCAGGGTTTCAATGAAGGCATGACAATGGCGAGTCAAGTTCAGGTACAAATAGTAGGTGTTGCTACTACTTTTGTTTATACCGCAATCATTACATATTTACTCTTGAAACTTGTCGATAAGCTGTTAGTATTACGGGTTGATGAAGAGCAAGAACTACAGGGTGTTGATCTTGTAGAGCATGATGAGAAGGGGTACGACCTGTAACAACAAAAAGAATAAAGCGAATGAAAAAACGCTGCCTTAAAAAATAAAATACTAAAGGCACTCAAAGCCGCTGACTAAGTCAGCGGCTTTTTTATATCTATTAATATTTAATTTTCAGTTATATTCAGCGACCTAACTAGATCAACATACTCACACATCAAGCGGGCGCCATCGAGAATTCGATCAGAATGTCGCTGAAGTAAATCTGAAGGAATAGCATATAAATGCTGGTTTTTAACTGCTGATATACCGGACCATTTGCGCCAAAACCCTGAGTCCAATAAGTCTGTTTTATTCTTACCACCTGAGATAATAATCTGCGGATTAGCCGCCACAACAGATTCAATATTCACGAAGGGCACCAGTGCGGCTGCATCAGCAAAGACATTAACACCGCCGCATAATTCAATCATATCCGTCACCATATGATCACCGTTTAGCGTCATTAAAGGCTCATTCCAGATTTGATAAAACACGCGAACAGCTTGTCTTGAACTAAAACTTTTACGCAACTGATTTAAACGCTGCGAAAATCTTTCAGCCTGCGTGTTGGCTTGCGCAGCATACCCCGAAAGCTGACCTAAACGGCGGTATAAATTTGGAATATCTTCTAGGCTTGCAGTTTCGACCACAAATACCGGAATATTTAATTCTCTTATTCGGCTGATAATTTTTTCACCATTACCTGACTGCCAAGCAATGACCAGATCGGGCTTAAGCGATAAGATTAATTCATAATTTGCCGCGGCATGATTATTAACTCTTACAATTTTGTTGGCCGCTTGCGGATAATTACTATATTCGTCCGCACCAACAATTTTTTCTCCAGCGCCAATATGAAATAATATTTCGGTGGTATTGGGCGATAGACTGATAATTCGATGGGCTGCATTAGCAATAGTCAATTTATCGCCATTATCATCAACTACATCAATAGCGGCTATGCTGCTATGGGCGAAAATAATAAAAAATATTGCTAAAAGTCTTGGCAACATTAGGTAATCACCAATGGCGTATTGGCCGTTGGATGACTTGAAATAGTTGCTTTTACCTCAAACACTTTTTCGACTAACTGCTCTGTTAATATTTTGTCCGGACTGCCGAAAGCTTCAATAACGCCACCATTAACCACTACCAGATTATCCGCACATCGAGCCGCCAGATTAAGATCATGTACCACCATAAATACGCCGACACCGCGCTGTGAAAACTGTTTTACAATATCTAATGTCATCTGCTGATGGGCTAGATCAAAGGCCGCTGTGGGCTCATCGAGCACCAGGAATTGCTCTCCTAATGAATTAGGACACCAGATCTGAGCAAGCACACGGGCTAACTGAACACGCTGCTTTTCACCACCCGACATTTGCGTATAGAGTCGTTGCTCAAGGTAATTGGCATCCACCATCTGCAATGCATCAGCGATAATTTTTTGATCCACTGCATAACCGGTTGTGTGAGGAATACAACCAAGACTAACAACTTCGTTGGCGGTAAACGGGAAGTTCAGCTCGCTATGCTGAGGCAATACTGCCAGCACATTGGCCTTGTCCTGAATAGCCCATTGAGATAATTTACGCTGGTTTAACCATACAGCCCCCTGAGATGGGTTTAACTCACCGGTTAAAACCTTGAGTAAGCTAGATTTACCCGCGCCATTTGGGCCGACAAGAACCGTCACCTGCCCCGCCTCTACCGATAAATTAATATTGCGCAACAAATCGAAACCCGCCAGATGCAAAGAGATATTGTCAGCCACTATCGACATCACTAAAACTCCCCGCGCTGACGAATTAACAAACCAATAAAGAATGGCGCACCTAACAGCGCGGTCAAAATGCCTGTGGGCAATTCTGCTGGTAATACCACAACCCGTGCAATACTATCAGCAATCATCAAAAGACTAGCCCCAGCAAGGGCTGTGGCAGGCAATAGCCATCTATGATCTGGGCCAATCAGTAGCCTCACCATATGCGGGATAATCAGTCCAACAAAACCAATAAGCCCGGCAAGCGCGACACTAACACCAACACCCAATGCGGTTAGAAAGATAAATTTGCGCTTTATTCTTTGAACATCTACACCCAGATGACGCGCCTCAGACTCCCCCAGTAACAGCGCATTTAGTGACTTAGCCTGTATCGGTAAAACTGCTGCCAAAATAGCCGCCACAGCAAGCATAATACTCACCTTAAGCCAGTTAGCGCCGCCTAGATTACCCATTTGCCAAACACTAATTTGGCGCAGCATTTGATTATCCGAAAAATAACTTAATAAACTATTAAAAGCACCGGCAATTGCACCAATAGCAATACCGGCCAACAACATGGTTGTGACCGAAGTACCCATACCGGAAGTAGCGACGCGATAGACAACCAGAGTAGAAATAACCCCGCCGATAAAGGCGCCAAAAGAAATCAGCGATAAACCGGCTAACGGCGAAGCTACAGATCCACCGACCAAAACAATAACTACGCTAGCGCCAACCGACGCACCACCGGACACACCAATGAGTGAGGGGTCGGCCAAGGGATTGCGGAATAAGCCCTGCATCACCGTACCCAGTACTGCCAATACAGCGCCCACTAGCAATGCCAAAATAATTCGCGGCAAGCGAATATCTAAAACAATACTGGAGGTTTGAGTGTTTTCAATGCCGCCACCCATAGTGGCGAAAAGCGTTTGTATAATCTGTGTAAATGGAATACTGACCGTACCCATCGATAAAGAGACAACCGCCACCGCTGGCATCAATAATGCCAGACACCAAACGAGCTTGGCGGCCGCTAAGTAACGCAATTAGAAATCCACACCTTTGCGCGCCATTATACCTTCGTTGTAGGCATGCTTAATTTCTTTAACCTCTGATACCGTATCAGCCAACTCTGCCAACTCACTACCACCACCGCGACCAGTAACTACCAGTGATTGCTCGTAGGGACGATTCTGTATCGCGCTTAAAACTCGCTGTTTATCGAGGTATTTAAAGCTCAGCATATAGGTCAACTCATCCAATACAACCAAGTCATACTGCTCATCAGCCAGAGCCTGTTCTGCTACCGCCCAGGTTTTTTCCGCAGCCGCTATATCAGCCGAGCGATCCTGAGTATCCCAAGTAAAACCGGTACCCATCTGATAAAACTTTACCTGCGGGCATTGATCCCGCAGGTAAAGCTCTTCACCAGAAAGTTGCTCACCCTTAATAAACTGCACTACAGCGACTTTGTGTCCATAACCCAGTGCACGCATCACCATACCAAAAGCAGAGCTGGTTTTACCCTTGCCATTGCCGGTTAGTAAAATACACACACCACGCTCCAGTGAAGCAGACTCAATAGAGGCATCTATATTCTCTTTAAGCTTCTGCATCTTGTTTTTATGTACATCATTATTTTTCGCTGTATTTTCCATAAGCTCCTCAAGCTATATTTTAAAACAAGCCATAGGATTAATTAAAAACTTGGCGTATAGGCTAGGGTGAATAACAACTCTCGACCCATAGATCGGTAATTACCCAAGAATCCACTGGCTGTAACATATTCTTTATCCGTTAAGTTATTTGCATTAACTTTAACTTTCCAGTTATCGCTCAGATCAAAGTGTGCACGCAAAGCAAGAGTAGTATAGCCACCAAAGCGGACTGTATTAGCAGCATTATCAAAGGTATGACTTTGGCTATAAACAGTAAAACCAAAACCATAATTACCTCCAGAATAGTCCCCGCCTAAGGAAGCAGATCGCTCCGCGCGTCGTCTTAAGAGATTTCCTGTAGACTTATCTTCCGGATTCAAAACTGTCCCTGACAATCCAACTAACCACCCAGACAATTCTGTTTCCAACGATAATTCTACACCAGTGATTTCAACTTCTGCAGTTTGATCTGTTGACCATGTTGCAAAGTTGTACTGAATTAAATTTTCCAACCGATTATTAAACAAGGTTACATTTGCAACTGAATCACCCCAATTGGCATTAAAACCAAGCTCAATATTTTTTGACTGCTCAGGCACGAAATTAGGATTACCGGAACCTGGATAATAAAGATCATTAAAGGTTGGCGCCTTAAATCCTTCCCCATATGAGAAATTTAAACGCATATTATCAGTAACATTTTGTCCCGCCATAAATGAAGTTGTGGTATGTGCGCCAAACTGCTCATTATCATCTCTTCGGGCACCAAAACTAACATCTGCACCTTCTGATTTGAATTTGTATTGAAGGAAGGCCGCTTTATTGTCTCTACTGGTAATATCATAAGCATTAGAACTATCAATCTCATCTTTTTGATAATCTAAACCTAGAGATAATATAGTATCTGCTTCGAGCTCAATTGCATTAAACCATGTGGCTTCAGTCTTGGTTGTGTTAAAGATTCCATCTAAAGAAAAATCTGCTAAATCAACATTGGGCGATAACTCTTCTGCATTATCTGTACTTCTACCAAGCTGAAAATTAGTAGACCAGCGATCAGTAACATCAAGATCCAATGAGGATGATAGGGATGTTATTTTAGTTTCGTTATAGATATAGCATTCAAACTGTTCTTGAACCCAAACACCAGAAACTTCCTCCCACTTCGAACACCCAGAATCATAATCGGTTGATGAATCATTACTGTTATATGACAGGCTTAACTTGGCATCATCATTGATTTCATAACCATAACGAAGAGCAATACTGTCATTTTCGTGGCCATCATCGTCACCGTGAAGAAAAGAAGTATCATAGGTACTATCAATGCCATCTGTTTCATAGGCATTAAATACCGCGGAATAACTACTTTTGCCCTGAGTTGTTCCTGCAGATAACGTTGTTTCTTTAGTGCCATTGCTACCTACTGATGTTTTAACCTGCAATGAATCCATATCAGCGGCATCACGGGTAATAATATTAACCACACCACCAATTGCGTCAGCACCATATAGATTGGATTTTGGACCGCGAACAACCTCAATACGTTCAATAGAATTAGTATTGATTAAGGCGAGGGTTGCACTTCCTAGGGTTGCACTACCAATGCGTACACCATCGACCAAAAATAGGGAGTGATCGCCTTGATTCCCTCTAATAGACAGACTGGTTGCAGAGCCACGCGCGCCATTTCGCAACATTGAAACCCCAGGTAACCTAGCCATCAAATCATATAAGTCAGATGCCTGATATCTCTCAATATCTTCTTTTGTAATAATGGAAATTGCGCTTAAACTTTCTGAAACAATGGTAGGAATTCTACTTTCAGTAACAATAATATTTTCAACATCTTGAACTTCTTCAGCATTAACCGAAGAAAGCGCAAAAAAAGGGACTAGGCATAACCCTAGGTTTAAATTTATTAATTTTTTCATCATAAGATCCTGCTCTCACCCGAGCATAATTATTTTATTTTCACGGGGTACACACAGGCAAAAGGACAGCAAAAGACTGTCGATCAGCGCAATACCGCACCCCGCGGTTTGTCTGCAAAGCGACAGGCCGGTCTCCGGACTTGTAAGTGAGGGATTATGCTCTGCTAGGTTACCTTCCCATGCCTGATTTGAGCACAGTGGTTTTACAACCTACCATTCTTACCTACCGTTGCGGGGGCAGTATCGGAATAACTTATACTCTTGAAAACTAAAAAGAACTAAGCGCACCGATTTCCCGTTTCACTCTTTGACTTGAGAAATAAAATCAAAAGAGAACCTGTTGCCGAAGCAAGGTGAGATTTAAACACAGTGCACTGATTAATTAAACACTTAATAAATTAAGATAGGGCCTCAAGGGCTTGAGTCACATTTCGCACAGCAGTTACCCTCATACCTTTAATCGGCTGTTTGGGCTTATTGCCCGCAGGCACTATGGCGTGCTTAAACCCATGCTTAGCCGCTTCGCGAAGACGTTCCTGACCATTGGCCACTGGGCGAATTTCACCGGCGAGACCCACTTCGCCAAACACCACCAAGTCATCGGGCAGGGGTTTATCTCTAAAGCTAGATATAACCGCCATTATCAGCGCTAAATCGGCACTGGTTTCCAAAACTTTAACGCCACCGACTACATTGACGAAAACATCTTGATCGCCAGCCATAATCCCGCCATGCCTATGCAGTACGGCGAGCAACATAGACAGTCGATTATGGTCCAAACCCACAGTGACTCGGCGCGGATTGCCCAAATGACTATCATCCACTAACGCCTGTAATTCAACTAATAGTGGGCGCGTACCCTCCCAAACTACCATCACTACACTGCCGGATGAAATATCTTCACCGCGCTGAAGAAATATTGCCGAGGGGTTAGCGACTTCAACCAAACCCTTATCGGTCATGGCAAAAACCCCCAACTCATTGACCGCACCAAAGCGATTTTTATGACTGCGCAGAGTTCTAAAGTGACTGTCACTGTTGCCCTCTAGCATCAGCGAGCAGTCAATCATATGCTCCAATACTTTAGGACCTGCCAGTGAACCATCTTTGGTTACATGGCCGACCAAAATCAACACTGTATTGGTCTGCTTGGCGTAGCGCACTAGCATCGAGGCACTTTCTCGTACTTGGGAAACACTTCCCGGTGCCGAGGTTACCTCTTCCATATGCATCACTTGAATGGAATCAATCACCATAATTTTTGGCTTCCTCTGCTGAGCAACGGCACACACAGTTTCAACCGAGGTTTCCGCCATAATTTCTAGTTTATCCGTGGGTAACTGCAGACGTGAAGCACGCATCGCTACCTGCTGAGGAGATTCTTCACCGGTGATATACAACGCCGACTCTGTATTTGCTAACTTACAAAGGGTTTGTAATAGCAATGTGCTCTTACCAGCGCCCGGCTCACCCCCGACCAGAATCACAGAACCCGGCACAAGCCCGCCGCCTAAAACCAAATCTAACTCACCTACGGAAGTGCTTATTCTAGGGATTTCATCTAGGGTTATTTCAGACAGGGTTTTAACCTGACCATCAACCGCAGCTGCAAAACCAGTGCGCGAAATGGACGATGAACGCGTCGCGCTTCCCAGACGAACCTCAGTTAGGGTATTCCAAGCCTTGCAATCATTACACTGCCCTTGCCACTTTCTGTACTCAGAACCACAGTCGCTGCATACATAAGCTGTTTTGGTTTTAGTAGACAACCGCCTATCTCCATTACTGTTTTTATATACAGTAACTTAAACAGAGGCTATTTTCAATCTCAATTTTACAAAACCATTCGCCGTCAAAGAGACTATTTTCTCGTTCATTCGGAATGTTTCTGATAAAGTAACGACATGTCATTAATACCCGAAAAATCAATTATTTTTTCGCCAACTTTAGCCGCTACTTTAGGTTTAGAGGAAGCGATACTGCTGCAAATTCTGCAAGAATGCGCTAGTCATTCTGAGCAGGTAGCCAGCAGTGGCTTTGCTTGGACATCCATACCCGGTCAGAAGTTGCTAGAGTTAAGCCCCTTCTGGAATGAGCAAGATATTCGACGACTAACGGCTAGCCTGCATGAAAAAGGGCTTTTACTCGTTGGTGGCGGTGCTTTTCAGACCAATCAAGAATTTCGCTTTGCTTTTAATGAGAACAGCGCAGCCTCAAGTAGCTCTCGAGTCAGCAATAGGTCTGCTCAAACAGCGCCCAAGGCAAATTCAGCAAAAACTATTGGCAGTAGTTGGCAGCCCAGTGAAGATTGCTTGCGACAACTTGCCCAGTTAGGAGTGACCAACGAATTTGCTCAGCAACAAATTCCGCAATTTGTGGCCTATTGGCGCGAGAGAAATATTCCGCGCCACAGTTGGGAAGCAAAGTACATTAAAGAAGTGTGGCGACAGTGGCAGCAAGCCGAGGCTGACAGCCATCGCAAGAATAAACAATTACCGATGGCGAGTGACTGGTACCCCTCACAGGATGCACTCAATATTCTATCTAAGCAGGGCGCTATCAATAGCAATTTTATTGAAGATGCCATTCCAGAATTTATACTCTATTGGCGTGGTACTGGCGAAGTTTCCAGCACCTGGGACTCAAAATTTGTACAGCATGTTCGCCGCCAATGGCAGTTCTTTAACGGTATGATGAATCAAGACAAAACACCCAAAACAATGAGTGAGTCTTGGAAGCCTAATGAATCTGTCTACGATGTTTTACAGATGGCTAATATTGAACGTAGTTTTGCCGAAAGACTAATCCCTGAATTTGTGCTTTACTGGCAAGAAAATGGCTCAGCACAATGCTCATGGAGCACAAAATTTTTACAATATGTTAAACGTCAGTGGGCGCGACATATTCAACCCCAAACAGCGGACACCAAATATGGCAAGCAACAAGGATCTGGTTCAACAGGTCGTATCCGAGATCGCAACATCATCGACGCTCTCTCAGACAGAAGCTGGGCATCCTGAAAATCCACCTCAGAGCCCTGAACTGATTGATGCCATCAATCAGGTATTTGCGCTGTTTCAAATAAATTATCACAATCAGTATTTCAGTGCTTTTGGCGATAATACCAAATCAGAAAATTTAGCTAAAAATTTATGGCTTAACAAGCTATCGCAATTTAGTGCCGATACTATTTGTGGTGCGGCTGAGAAAATTATTGCCGACAATGACTATCTTCCTACGCTGCATAAAATGCTTGAAGCCTGTCGCCAAGTGGGTATGCCCAAAGGTTTGCCCAGTGCTCGTCAAGCCTACTTAGAAGCCTGCAATAAACCCAGCCCTAAGGCAACACAAGACTGGTCGCATGCGGCCGTTTATCTCGCCGCTCGCGACTGTGGATGGCATCTATTGGCCAATGAGATCGAGCGCAAAGCTTTGCCACTATTTAGTGATTGCTATCGCAACTACTGCGATCGTGTGTTGGGCGGTGAAGAATTAATAATTGAACTACCCAAAGAGTTACCTGAGACCTCAGGGAAAAAAGCTAGTCGCTCAGAAAATCTAAAGCAACTTAAAAAATTACAACAATTAGTTGATTAATATTAGCTAGAAACCCTATATCAAGGGTAAGCTAAAAATATTGAACGTCCCTGCTTTGCCAGTTCAATGCCATCTATCCTAATAGCAGATAATCGCCAACCATTAGCAACCAAATCACCTTGTTTAAAGGATTGATCATTAGCAAATAGGCGGTTGGATTTGGAACCCTGTGCGAAAAACATATGCCCGCTTATATCCAATACAGGTAAAGCGTAGGGGTCGACCTCAATTGTAGGCTTCACCTCAATCGATTGCGTCTCAATGGCCTGTGTAACGGCTTTGCCACTCTGTAATATCTCGGTTTTTTGCGCCAAAGGCTTAAACCCATCCATATAAATAGCCACAGCCACTGCAAGAGCTACCAGTGCGATCAACGATAATATAAGTGCGGTTTTATTGGACGATGTTTGTTGCTCGTAGGGATCCCAGCGCGCACTGGCAAAGTCCTCCAAATCTTTAGGGTCATCGCGCAATCGATCTTGCTCAGCCTTTTTTAGCGCATTTAATATATAAGACATTAAAGGTTTTCCTGTTCGGGCAAAGCATTACTCAGGGTTGGAATACTGGGTTTAGCCAACTGGTTTAGCTTCATAATGGTTTGTCGACCCACCACACCATCTGCGCGGATGCCCTGCTGTTTTTGAAACTCTAGCACGTTATCGCGAATAATTTCAGTGTAATTACCGTCAGTAATCAAAGGTAAATAATCACTATTAATAAGCTGTAGTTGAGACTGCAGCCAATTAAGCGCGAGTGGATTTTGATCTCCCAGGCGCAAACTTTCAATATCCGACGGAGAATACCATAGGAATAGGAAAGCGCCGTTCCAGCGCTCAGCAAACCACTGCAAAGTTTCACGACGACTGTTATCAGCCGACTTTAGTCGCACTGACTCAGCGTCTAATGCTAACAACAAATAACTTTTCAATCGGCCATTGTCTTCTGCGATCCAGATAATACCGGGCCTGTCGATAGACAATAATGCGTCAATATTGGATTTGGTTAGCTTTTCAGCCTCCAAATTATTAATAGCTGCTAAAGCAAATACTTCCTCTTCAGAAAATAATGGCTCAACTTCTATCGACCACAAAGCAAAAAGTTCAGCAAAAGTATTACTATTTACAGGGGTTGCAACCGCTGACTGGTCTTCATCTTCATCTTGATCTTGAACGGCTTTAGGTTCTGGCTCAACAAGTGGCAACTCAGGCTGTTTACTTGGCTGTATTAAAATTTCATCCGACTCAACAACCTCAAATAATGCCTCTACCTGTTGAGCAGTTTGCGGTTCTATTTCATCAATTATCTCAACTTCCTCAAATTCAATTTCTGAGATATTAGGCTTGTATTGCTCGGTTATTAAGACCGCAACAATTCCTGCAATCAATAAGGCAACCAACCATTTTTTTGATGATTTCTTTGGTGGAAGCTGAGTGTCAAATATTTCCTTGGCCGCCTTTTTAACCAATTTAGCGGATACCGTTTTAGCCCCAGTAGCATAGGCTGCCAGTAGTGCGTGATGGCAAATTAGATTTATCAGCCGGGGAACACCTTTGGTTAACTTAAACAATGTGCCCATAGCCGCATTTTCAAAAATTGCCCGATTGGCTCCTGCATGATGCAAGCGATGATTAACATAATTAGCCACATCGGTCTTAGCTAAGGGTAATAGGTGGAAACGCGCAACCACACGCTGATTGAGTTGACGCTGATTTTTTTGCGCCAGCGTTTCTAAAAGCTCTGGCTGACCTACCAATAGAATATGCAGCAACTTGTGTGTTGCTGTTTCGAGGTTACTCAGTAGGCGTAATATCTCAAGAACCTCGGGACTTAAATTTTGTGCCTCTTCTATCACCACCAGGGTTTTTTTACCCTCAGAATGCGCTGCAATAAGATTGGCATTTAAGGCATCGATACAATTTTTGGATAGAGATGTTTGTGAAGACTGAGGCAATTCAACGGATAATTCCTGACAAATACTGGCCAGTACATCCGTTACTTCAAGGGTGCTATTAAGTACATAGGCAACCCGCACATGTGCGGGAAGCCGCTTTAGCAATGTGCGAGTTAACGTGGTTTTACCTGTGCCTACCTCACCGGTAAGCAGGACAAAACCACCCTCTCGATCGAGGCCATACTTTAGATGGGCTACAGCCTGACGATGTTGACTACTGGGGTATAAAAACCCCGGGTCAGGAACGATAGAAAATGGTTCGCAATTAAGGGCAAAATACTGTTGGTATATGCTCATAACCCACTCTTAGTCGGTCTCTTGCGGCTGTCCTTCCTGTAAAATTTCGTTAAGCCTATCACTTAATTTACTCTGCTTTTTACCATCGAGGTCACGGCTTATTAGATGCTCAAATTTATCATTTGATAGATCTTTTGCATCCCCGGGCGTTCGAATAATCGTGGGTCGAATAAACATCATTGTAACTTTTTTATTTTCCGTCTTGGACGATTTGGTAAATAGCTTTCCTAACAAGGGAATATCACCAAGCAACGGTACCTTTGACTCACCTTCTTTAAAGTTATCTTCAATAAGTCCACCTAATACCAACAACTCACCATCCTCAATCATTACGTTGGTTTTAATGGTATTTTTAGAAGTAGTGGTTTGACCATTGTTATCTGTTGTTAATACCTTCGAAGATTCCTGCTCAATCTCAAGACGGATTGCATTTCCCTTACTAATTTGCGGTTTTACCGTTAACAGAATACCGACTTCCTCACGGTTATAGGTTGTGAAAGGATTGCTGGCACCATTTGAACCGCTAGTATATTTACCCGATGCAAAAGGTACCTCTTCACCAGATGTTAGCTTTGCCTCTTCATTATCAAGAGTTACTACTGAGGGTGTGGAAAGGATATTGGTATCTTCATCTGTTTTTAGCGCCTCAATTAATAGCCCCATTCCTTTTCCTGTAACAGGGTCAAAATCGCCAGCAACAGCAACTGAAGAGTTTGGAATACTACCTACAATTGCTGTTAATCCAGCAGAATCTGGCGTGCCATTTAGCGCAGTGCCAACCAAAGAAGTCAGCAGACCATCGAAATTAGTGAGATAACCGCCTTTATCCTTACTGGTATATAACAAATCAGAACCAAGCTCATTGGCTTGCTCTTCTGAAAGTTGAGCAATTACTGCCTCAATTAACACCTGCGGGCGAGAAATATCCAATTTACCAACAATATTTTTAATCTCACGAATCACTGCTGCTGGCGCGGCTAAAATGATGGCATTATTAAGCTCATCAATTTCAACTTTATAGGCCGCTTTAGCAACTCCTTTACTGCCTTTTCCTGTAGTTTCACCCGCCAAGCGAAGCAAAATCTCCGAGGTCAAAAGACCATCTAGTACCGGCTTAAGTTCTGCCGCACGAGAATAATTAAGATAGATAACTTCTACACTGCCCTTCTTGCTGAGAGGCACATCGAGAGATTCAAGCATGGTTTTAAATGCGGTTCTAGCAGAACCAGGACCACTGACAATTACACGATTATTTAGGTCATCTTCAACGAGGGATAATTCTTGCTTTTGTAATTGTTTTAATTGACCTGCGATATGAACAGCCTCAGCAGCAGAAATATGATCCAAGCTTATTACCTCAACTGCAGTTTGATCGGGATCATCAAGCTCATTAAGCAGCATTTTCAAACGATTAACATTTGACCGAATATCAGAAACAACCAAGTAGTTACTTTGATTATATGCCTGAACACGTGCGCCATTACTCATAAGAGGCTTTAACACAGGTATTAGCGTCGCTGCTTGCACATAACGGACCTTTAGTATTTCTGTTATTAGCTCACTATTACCACCCCCAGCCAGGTTAAATGACTGATTAAAAGGAACTATTCTAGTCACTGCGCCGTCGCGAATCGCTTGATAGCCCTGCACCTGAATGGCAGAAAGAATTGCTTCATATAATAAAGACTTATCAATTGTTTCAGGTGAAATAATGGTTACCTTGCCTTTTACTCTAGGGTCGAGAACAAAGGATTCACCGGTAATTTCAGCTACGCTTTCAATAACGCTACGAATATCGGCATCACGAAAATTAATTTTCACTAAATCTGCAGCCAAGGCATCAATAACAAAACCTATCGATATAGCTAGCGTAATTAACCGCTTGATAAAACTAGAACATTTTTTCAATTGACCCACTTTCATACACTTCAACCATCTATTAATTTTGAGTTTCATTTCAGGGTTTAAATCCAAGGTTTGGCATCATTTTAGCCGATAGGCTAGTAGCATTGATATAAATAATCTGCTTTTCACCGTCTCTAAATACAGTTATTGGCAAGTTTGTGGAAGTGCTAAACTTTTGCCAATTACTGGGGTCAGACATTATATCGCGCATCGAAGCCCCATCTACACCTATAACAACATCACCCTCACGAATATCTGCTAATGACTGGATCTCGTCAGATAAATCATTAAGCTTAAAGCCCGTAGTGCCTGCAGCCATTACCGGAACTGCTCCGAACATATTTGCTAATGCAAAGCCACCATCTGAAGATTTTTTAGTCTTTGCTTTACCCTTAGACTGTTCAATAATAGTGTCCGGCTTTTTCATTACCATTTGTTTATTAGCACCATCTTGAAGTACAACTATTCTATAACTTTGAATATCAACAATTTTTGTTTGTCCTTCAATCTTATCTCCAATAAAGTGAACCACTTCTTTAGAGCCTCCAAACTTTATTGTTGCCGTAGATATATCACCAGCAAGTACTATTCCTAATAATTGCGCGTTGATATCTGCCAAAGGTAAATTTTCTGGAATATCTGACAAGTCAATTTGTTTTTGTGGCGCAGCTTTGCCTCCAAACCAGTTGAATGTAATGTTAGCAGGCTTGCGAACCTGCTCAACAGCACTAAAACTTGGCTGCGCTTGAAACTTCTGAATTAACACTGCTGAAAGTAACCCTATGGCAACAACTCCAGTTAAAAAAGAGGGAAGTAAATACGCCATATGCTTTTGTATAAATTTAATTAACACGCTGAACCCCAATTTCTGCAACCAAAAGCGATGCTTCCTCTTGGTCAGCAGCCAATGAAACCTCCATCAACCTGAAACCCTGACAGGCAATTTGATGCATTAAAGCAATAAATTTATTACTATCATTGCCGGAAACCGTGAGCAGTATAATTTCTTTTTTCTCTGATGATGATTCAACTTTAAGCTGATTGCGAAGCACCAAGTTTTTAAGACTATCCAACTGACGTATCTTTTGCTTGCTCACTTGAGGACAAGCACTAACAAGTGTAGCCACAATACTTTGATTTTTTTGCAGCCAATCCATATCAGCCTTTAGACTTTCTCGTTGCTCACTCAACTGACTGTAGGCTTCCCATTTTGGCTGAACTAAAATAACAACCAAAGCAACCACAAATACAACAGAAGCGACTTTAAGTAGCAACCTCTCGCGCGGCTCTAATCCAGAGAAAAAATCTTCAATAAGTCCCATGAAATCTTTCATTGACTGACTCCTGATTTTTTCGAGGTCAAACGCAACTCAATCGCATTTTCGTCCCCTCCAGGCTGCTGTGTTACAGCGATTTTGTAGCCAGGTAAATTAAGTTTACGTTTTTTTAACTCTGCGCCATTTTCAATAAGCATCACAATGGTGTTTTTAGAATAATCTAGAGCACTGAGCTGACACCCACAACCCCTCATCAACCTATTTAAAGCCAACAAACCGGCAACAGGTTCCGATTGTATGCTCTCACGCTGGGTGAGTAATTGAGCAATATTGCGATCAACTTCAAACCTAACATTCGACGGGGATGGTCTACGACCATCAAATAATCTTGAATAACCCTGTGTTAACCGATTTTCAAGAATACTAATTTCATCTCTGGCATTTTCAATGCCAGTTTGAAAATACAGCATAGCCAACAAAATTGAACTCACTCCCAATATTGATGCTGGGATCCATTTGAGTATTCCCGATAGAGAAAAGGCACCTTTCTGCCTGTTGGCTAAAAGATTGCATTGCGATGGAAGTTGAGAAAATTGCCAGTCCACCAAAGAATCATTAATATCGGCAAATTGAACTATGTTTTCTGGCACGATTACAGACTCAGGAATTGAAATTGAGACCCTGAGTGTTTCATCCTGTTGCAACAAAGTGCCAATCATCGACCATGCGATGTCGGGACTTGCAGCAAAACCATCAACCGCCCCTGTACGAACAAGGCATACCCCATCTCGCCAACCAATACTGATTCTACCTTCTTCATAGGGCAACGCCATATAATCGGGATACATTGATTGTGGGGCTACGCCTGAATTTTTAGCTACACGTTGCCAGTTTTGAATATCTGCATCAGAAACCACCAAAATTTGCAATTGACCTTCGGTGTTTTGACCACAAAGTACAAAATTCACTTCTTCGATAGGCTGTAACAACCTATCTTCTAAAATCCAGGGAATCAATTCAGTCCACTTGCGTTTTGGTGCGGAGGGGGGATCTATAAGATGCATAGCCACAGACTCAGATGGCACCCACAGGTTCATGCTGACAAGATCAGCATCTGCCACTGACTCGAAAGCTTCACCCTCATTGGTGATATAACTATCAAGATTGTGAATATGGTCCACTGGCAGTATCATTTTAAGCCCCAATCATTGCGCAAGCGGGAAGCACTTGCTCGTCGTCTGTCGTACTATCTGACTTTTTATCAGATCCTAGTTTATTTCTTGCCGCCAACTTTTCCAGCAACCCTGTTACGCTATCTTTTTGCATTTTGGCTGCCACTGTGGTCAATTCTCTGGAGATTATAACCGAATCTGCTTTAGAACTGCGCATTATAATGCTTCTAACTTCAATTCTCGCCTCTCCCAATGTAACTTCAATATATAATTCAAAAAAATTAGTTGCTACACCAATCACGCCCTCTGGCCAGCGTTGTTTAATATCATTGATCGGCAATGCTAATTCGAATTCAAGCAAACCATAGAACTCATCCAGTGTCTCAAAAGGTCGTTTTGCTAATACAGCATCTCTAAACTGCATATCGTAAATATCTCCAAGCGCCAGGAGCAGCTCTTCTGAGGCAGTATTTACGTTGATAGCTACCGACGCTTTTGGCTCACCAGGTGGAATTTGAGGAATAGGAAGCGCAGCTAGCCATGGCATTAATCGCTGGACTTCAAAAACTTCATAGCCAAATACGGCAGCAAGCTCTCTTGGCTCAACCATAGGCGAATCGGCTAGGGTTCTAGGTGGATAAAAACCAGAATATTCCTCCCGCTCAGCACCATCGGGTCCTATTTTTGAAGAGTTCGCATCAAGCCAATCAATAATGGTTTCAATTCTGCCAGGGTGAACAGGGATCTCAAAGTAGTTTAATAAATTATTCCAAGTCTTAGCAAAGCTAGCAATATCATCGCCTAGTGCGTTCTTTAACTCGCCAGGGGATCTATAAAACAGACTATTAATGTTAAATCGTCCCTGTAAATCAGAAATACAGCCATTCACAATGCCACCCTCAACAGGCATCGCAGGGATAGCCTGAGCCCATAGCTCCTCAAAATGATCAGCTTGCGAATCAGCCATGTCTTCTTCCAATAACTGTCTAGCCCAGCTTTCTGCGCTAAGTGCTAAGAGATAGGCTTGATCCTGGTGTATTGACAGCGTCGACTGAGCAACATTAACTTGATGACGATAAAAAATATTACCTAAAATAAACATTACGCTAGTCATCAATAACAAGGCTGCAACAAGCGCAACTCCTGACTGTCTAGAAAAACCTGACTGCATTAAGAGCTTACCCCCAAAAATAATTTCGACGTCTCTGCCCCATTACTTAATGTAATGGTAACTCTTATCATTTTTGGCAAAGGATCAGATTTTTGACGGCGAAGAGGCGGCCAATCAGCATTAAATAACTTACTACCATCTGAGTGCTCAAACAAAATTTTTTCGACATCCTCCAACAGCACAAGAGAAACTCCATCACTGTATCTCATAGACTCAGTAATACCCCACGATTGTCGAATTAATTGTTGATCATCATTTAATTCGTAGGCCACCCTTCTCATACCACTTGGATTTGTCGCAATCATGGGTCCATTTCCGCGACTGAAACGAACACCAAAATCACTTTTTTCAGTAAAATAGGGAGGCTCAATACCGCCAAGGCCATCCCTAAAGGGGCGATTTCTGATATGCATTAGATCTTGCTGAATAATTTTCCAAGCTCGCTGTATTTGCATTTCACCTGATTGCTTAGCTCGACTTCGCTCATCCGCGCCAATCACCACCTCTATCGCTTGGTATGACATCAGTGAAATAATCGCCAATAGCGACAGCGCTATTAAGGTTTCAATTAAAGTAAAGCCTAACTGAGACTTTGTGCGATAAATTGAATTGAGGTCATTAATTACATGCATAATTAATCCTCAACAATATAAATAGAAAGGGCGCTTGTTACACGATCACTGTTTACGGCACTAACTTTTGCTTCATAGCGATATAGATCTTTACCCATTGCAGGCTCAACGGTTAGATTCCAATTCCAATCAAGTCCATACTGAGTTTGCCGGCCTTTTTGAGCATTACTGGTTCGCCTAGAGTTAGAACTGCGCATCTCGGCATTTTGGTATTGCTGCATTAAAACATTCCAGGCAACCTGATTGCTAAGATTTTTAGCACTCATATAAACTCGCTGATCAGCGTACTGATGGACAGCAGAAATAGCGCCACCTAGAACTAGCCCCAATATCCCTAGAGCGACTACGACTTCAATTAAGGTAAAACCTGATCTTCGACTGGAATAATTCACTTTTCCTGCCTCTGCCTGTTCATCTTGATAAGAAAATCTTCACTATCCCAGTAATAACTATAGCTTATTTCATAATTCTCGTAACTCAGACTGAGTGCCACCTCAGGTTCCACATAGCCATCAGGCAGGAAAGCCAAGGTTGGCTCTAAAAACTTTTTTTTCTTTTTCATGGATAAACTATCGATATCTTCAAATTTTTCTCTCGAGGACAGGCTTTCCTGCTGAATGAACAGAGACTCCTCATTAGCTTCATCCGATAGCCATAAAATCTTTGCGCCCTCGCCAAGCATATAGGGCTCTGGGAAAGATACTTTTACCCACTTATTCCTGTAGTAAACAGCAGCATCTAGCTTTGTGGTTTTCTTTGTTTTTTTATTAATATCCGGGACTACCCCGAAAGCAGCTCCTTGCATAACCGCAAAATCAGCGAGTTGGTTTAACCATATAGACAATCGCTCTGCCTCGTTTGAGTAACGCCGGTTCAACGTCTGGCTAATTGATGTAACAGCCACAGTCGCCATAAGAGCAACAACAGCAATTACCACCATAATTTCTATTAGCGTATAGCCTTTTTGGTGACGAGAACTCATACCCACGGCGACCCCAAACAACTATTGCGTAGCAAAGCTTTTATTGGACGTTCCAATTACCCCAATCCTTGTTAGAACCCTCGCCACCGGATACGCCATCAGCACCATAGGTATAGACATCAATATCTTTACCCTTTGACCCTGGATTTCCATATAGATAAGGGGTCTTCCACGGATCATTAGGTACTGCATCTAGATAGGGTCCATTCCAATTCTCAGAGCCTGCTGGCGCGCTGACTAATGCCTCTAAACCCTGAGACTGGGTTGGATATCTAAAGTTATCTAGGCGATAAAACTTTAATGCATTCTCAATGACTCTAATATCCTGTGCGACCCTAGTTCGCTCAGCTTTTTCAACTTGATTAAACACTCTTGGTCCAACCATGGCTATTAACAGCCCGATGACCGCCACAACAACCATCATTTCAATTAGAGTAAAACCAACCTGTTTTCTTTTGCTTGTCACTTTCATTTTTTGATCCCCTTGCTTAACTGTAGTTGGCAAATTATTTAACCTGCCAAGGTCTAAACCATATTGCCCATATCCATAATGGGTAACATTACCGCCGCAACTACCGACAAAATAATACCGCCCATAAAGATAATAAGAATTGGATTGATTAACTTTAAAAAAACTTCTACCGCATTAGCCAAACGCAGTGAGTAATAGTCTGATACACGCATTAACATCTTATCTAATTCACTCGAGGCCTCACCACTGCCAACCATATGAACCAAGAAACCACTGCCTACTTTATTTTCTTCCAAGGCTTTCTGCAGCGAAACGCCTCGACGCATACTCTCTGTTACCTGCTCCATTTTACCGCGCAGATAAAGATTGCTTACTACTGCCGAAGATATTTTAAGCGCAGCCAATGCTGGTACGCCGTTACCCAAAAGCACGCCAAGGCTTCTCGACCAGTCAGCAATATTTGCCATTGTTGTCCAGCGACCCAAGCCTGGCAAGCCAAGCACCACCTGATGCCAACGCTTCCTGCGACCGTCATCGCGCAACAGCCATGAAATAGTTCCACCCAATATAAGCCCAAGTAACAACAGATATAAGCCATATTGCTGAGTGAAATCACTAATCGCGATTATAATTTTTGTAATCGTTGGCAGCTCACGATTAGAGCTTATGAAAATGGCGGTTATCTTGGGCACAACCCAAACCATCATCATAGAAACAACCAGCATAGATGCGCCTAAAAGCGTCGCTGGATAAATTAACGCTCTGGTGACTGTTTTCTTGTTCTCGGCGCTGGTTTCGATATCTTCGGCCAAGCGCATTAGGACTGTATGTAAGTGCCCACTCTCTTCACCAACACCAACACCAGCAAGAACACTTTCTGGGATTTTATAGGGTGAGCGGCGCATAGCCTCTGAAAAACTTCGACCTTCAATAATCTCAGAACGCCAACTTTCTACCATTCTTTTTTGCCGGTCTGTTTCAGCCTGCTCAATGGTCATTCGCATTGCATCTTCAAGGGGCAACCCTGACTGTATCAAGATAGCCTGCTGTTGCAGGACAAGGGAAAGATCAAATTCATTGACCTTGGTGGCTCTTCCTAATTTAGATTTAGGCGATGATTTTGCAACTTCGCTAAGTTTTGATGGCAGCAGTTTCTTTTCTTTAAGGATACGTCGAGCATGGCGCTCAGAATCCGCAGAGACGACACCATCTACTAATTTTCCGGAAATATCATAGGCTGCATAATCAAAAGTCGGCATGGCTGCTTACACGCTCGTAACTCGGAGTACTTCTTCAACCGTAGTAGTTCCTTCACGCACAAGATTAAAGCCTGCCTCACGAATACTTGGAACCTGCTGTCGTATTGATTGCTCTAGCTCTATTTCGCCGGCATTCTCATGAATAAGCGACTGTAATTCAGCGCTGACAGTAACCAACTCAAATAATGCCTGACGACCTACAAACCCAGTATTGTTGCAATGTTCACAACCTTGAGCCTCATAAATTTTTGCGCCTTTTGATAACTTCAATAGGTTGCGCTGATACTCATCAGCCGGCACCTCTTTACGGCAGTGAGTACATAGTTTACGCATAAGACGTTGGGAAATAATTCCTCTAACAGTCGAAGCCAACAGGAAGCTGTCAACACCCAAGTCTTGCAATCTGGTAATAGCGCCAGCGGCAGTATTAGTGTGCAAGGTAGATAACACTAAGTGGCCCGTTAAACTGGCTTGGGTTGCGATCTCTGCAGTTTCACCATCGCGAATCTCACCAATCAAAATAACATCTGGATCCTGTCGCAAAATGGCGCGCAGCCCACGGGCAAAGGTCATACCTGCACGAAGATTAATTTGCGTTTGGCTAACACCTGGAAGATCGTATTCCACCGGGTCTTCCACTGTCATAATATTGCGCTGCTGACGATCCATTTGCTGCAATGCAGCATAGAGCGTGGTGGTTTTACCCGAACCCGTAGGACCTGTCACCAAAATAATGCCATGGGGCCTTGAAATTAGCTGATCCAACTCTTGCTTGGTACTCTCTGGCATGCCCAACTGCTGAGCTTTCAATTTACCCGCATCTTTATCGAGCAATCGCATAACCACTCGCTCGCCATGACTTGAAGGCATGGTCGAAACCCGTAAATCAATATTGCGGCCGCCAATTAAAACACTCATACGGCCATCTTGTGGCAGGCGCTTTTCAGCAATATCCAGTTTTGACATTACCTTGATGCGCGAAATCAACAATGGCGCGATTTGCACCGACGGGGTCAATACTGTTCTAAGAACGCCATCTAGACGAAAGCGCACTAAAGCTTCTTTTTCATAGGGCTCTATATGGATATCAGAAGCATTTTCTTTTAGAGATTCTGTAAGGATGGCATTCAATAGCCTAACAATCGGCGCATCATCATTTTCTGCATCTAAAAGATCACTTACGTCTTCTAAGTCAGCTGCCGCAGATTCCATATCGACAAAGTCTTTGATATCTTCCATGACCGCTTCGGATGTTCCCGAACGACCACTGTAAATTTGACTTAGATGAGCATCAAATTCAGCCTCAGCCAAATGAGTTACTGGCAATTTCGCACCAGTGATACGGCCTACTTCGGCAATTGCCCATAGCGGCGCTTCTGGGCCAACCAGCAAGTGCTCTTGCTCGCTATCCACAATAACTCGATTCACTCGAGCAAATTCAAAGGGCAATAATTTTAGTGCCTGCTGTTCCAACATAAATCTTACTCTAAAGGTTACAAAAAGTTGGTGCGTGCTTTATCAAAAGCTAAATCAAAACAATACCATACAGTTAAGTAAAGTATACACCGTGGTTAATGTTTACAACCTATTTAAACGCCGACTTAACGATTATTGGTTAATAAAAAAACTAACCAGTATTAAATTTATAATTATTAAGGCAAATCTTATTCTTGCACTGGCTTAACACCTACTACATTGGGGAATGGAAATGGGGTTATATTGCCACCCTTTGGCGCCTCTGAAATCTTACAGGCACCTTCCTTCTCAACTTCGTCAATTCTCACGACGGACTGCATCGGAATAAAGCTGCGCTTTACTGAAGAGAACTCGCTTTTTAACTTTTCTTCTGCCGGATCAACGATCGTTTTTGTTCGCTCTCCAAACACAAATTGCTCAACCTCTAGGAAACCCCATAGTTCACTTTGAAACACATGCTTAGCATATATTTCATAAACCTGTCCCTGATTAAAGAAAGTAATTCTGTAAATTGGCTCATTAATCATTAAAAATCACACATCTACTAGTAAAAAATCGGCGGCAATCATACCACAAAACAAGCGCGATAATATTGCCAATTAATGACGCAAAGCTATAATGCAATCCACTTTAACAAAACACTAAAAGCGCTTTTCTCATGGGAACTGAATCTGTTAAAAAATTACATATTGTGACGCACGGCTGTCAAATGAATGAATACGACTCATCGCGCATGGCAGACTTGCTCGGAGAAAGTCATAACATGGTGGCAACAGAAAATGCCGACGAAGCGGATGTGTTGTTATTAAACACCTGCTCAATCAGAGAAAAAGCTCAGGAAAAAGTGTTCCATCAATTGGGTCGCTGGAAAAACCTAAAAGACAAAAATCCCGATCTAGTCATTGGCGTCGGCGGCTGTGTGGCGAGTCAAGAAGGCGAGGCTATTGCTAAACGCGCGCCTTTTGTCGACGTAATTTTTGGACCACAAACCCTACATCGTCTTCCAGAAATGATTGAGACGCAAAAACAAGATGGTACTGTAGCGGTTGATATAAGCTTTCCCGAAATAGAAAAATTTGATCGCCTGCCAACGCCTGAAGCTGACGGCGTTAGTGCTTTTGTCTCGATTATGGAAGGCTGCTCTAAGTACTGCACCTTTTGTGTAGTGCCTTATACTCGAGGTGAAGAAGTAAGTCGACCACTAGCTGATGTTTTATCGGAAATTAATGAACTTGCTCAGCAAGGCGTTCGAGAGATTAATCTGTTAGGTCAAAATGTTAATGCTTATCGAGGGGATATGCCGGATGGATCGGTTTGTGATCTGGCGGAATTAATTACCTATGCTGCCGAAATCGAGGGCATTGACCGCATTCGCTACACCACATCTCATCCGGTGGAATTTTCTGATGCGCTAATTGATGTTTATGCCAAAGTTCCCGAATTGGTTAGCCATTTGCATCTACCTGTTCAAAGTGGTTCAGATAGAATTTTAATGGCTATGAAGCGAGGCCATACAGCAATTGAATATAAATCAAAAATACGCCGCCTTCGCGCTATACGCTCAGATATTAGTATTTCATCAGACTTTATTATTGGCTTCCCGGGCGAAACTGAGGCCGATTTTGCCGCCACCATGAAACTGATTGAGGACATTGGTTTCGATACATCTTTCAGCTTTGTTTACAGCGCTAGACCCGGCACCCCCGCGGCCGATCTCCCAGATACTGAAGATGAAAGTGTTAAAAAACAGCGACTGAAGATCCTTCAAGATCGCATTGTTCAAAATGCCTTTGAAATAAGCCGACGTATGGTTGGCACTCAACAGACACTGTTAGTAACCGGTATTTCTAAAAAGGACCCTGGACAGCTACAGGGACGCACAGAGAATAATCGCGTGGTGAACTTCTCCACTGATAACCATGACTTAATCGGCCAGTTTGTTCAGGCTGAGATAACTGAAGCCTTGCCTAATAGCTTGCGCGGCATCCTCTGCTAGGGTGATAGTGGAAAAATTAAGTTATTAGACGTACTAATTAGTCATAAAAACTATTTACCCTGAGATTATTTTCGCGCTATGCTAGACCCATCTTTACTTAATAGGTATAAAAATAACTAGTGAACCAACGGGAATCACTATCAACCGCTCACAGTATTACCCTTGAGCCCAATGACGCCCATCGTCTCGCATCACTTTGCGGACAGTTTGATGAGAACCTGCGCCTTATTGAACAGCGGCTCGGCATTGAAATCCGTTCACGTGATAATTACTTCGCCGCCCATGGTGAGGCTAAAGCCTGTCAAAATGCCCTTGATATTTTATTTAACCTCTATCAAGAAACGGCGCATTATCCAGAATTACCCATTGAAGAAGTTCATCTCAACCTCCGACAATCTGAGAGAGAAAAACCTATGACCCAAAACGCTAGCAATATAGAGCCATCCAGCAATGTTGAAAATTTTTCGGTGATTAGAACCAAAAAAGGCAGTATTAAGCCTCGCGGATTAAATCAACAGCGTTATGTGAGAGCCATTCAAACTCACGACATCAATTTTGGCATTGGCCCTGCGGGAACAGGCAAAACTTATTTGGCCGTGGCCTGTGCTGTGGAAGCTCTGTTGCGCGATGAAGTTGAACGCATTCTATTGGTTAGACCTGCAGTTGAAGCCGGTGAGCGACTGGGCTTTTTACCTGGCGATTTAGCGCAAAAAGTAGACCCCTATCTGCGCCCTCTATACGATGCCCTCCATGAAATGCTTGGGTTTGAGGCCGTTGCAAAACTTCAGGAGCGCGGCGTAATTGAGGTTGCACCACTGGCCTATATGCGAGGCAGAACCTTAAATTCGGCTTATATTATTCTAGATGAAAGCCAAAATACGACGCGCGAGCAGATGAAAATGTTCCTCACAAGAATTGGTTTTGGCTCTACCGCTGTTATCACTGGCGACTGCTCGCAGATTGATCTCCCAAAAGGCGTTAGCTCAGGGCTAGTTCACGCACAAGAGGTCTTAAAATCGGTTGAAGATATTAGCTTTACCAGCTTTGTCTCAAGAGATGTGGTGCGACATCCAGTGGTTCAAAGCATTGTAGATGCTTACGATGATCACGAAGCCAAATCCTAATAAACAAAAACGATAGCCATGACCATCATCCTCGACATTCAGTTGGCTTCATCCTCTGAAGACGCCCCAGACGACCAGAGTATTAAGCGCTGGGTAAGCGCTGCACTAGATTCAAAAACTGGTGATACTGAGTTGAGTGTTCGCATTGTCGATGAAGATGAAGGAAAAGCATTAAACGAAACTTACCGCGGCGCTTCAGGCCCGACCAATGTACTGTCATTCCCTTTCGATGAAAAAACGCCAGAACCCTTGCCACTGATTGGCGATATAGTTGTTTGCGCACCTGTTGTAGTTAGAGAAGCCAAACAACAGAATAAAGCGTTAAATGCACATTGGGCTCACATGATCATTCATGGTGTGCTACATTTGCTAGGCTATGACCATCAAAATGATTCAGAAGCGGCAATTATGGAAGCGCTTGAAACGGAAATTATGCAGAAATTGGGTTTTCCTCCTCCCTATAAATGCCAATAAGAATAGAACCATGAATGACGAATTAGACAAAAGTCAGCAGGAAAAAACACTTCTACAAAAATTGTGGGAAACCTTTTCACCTGCGCCATCCAATAGTGATGACGTTATTGAGATCCTGCGCGATGCTGAAGATCAGTCCATTATTGATCCGGGGGCGCTGCAAATTATGGAGGGTGCTTTAAAAGTATCTGACCTTCAGGCACGTGAAATCATGGTGCCTAAATCGCAGATGATGGTGATTGAAGAGGACTTTACACTTGAGCAAATTTTGCAGGTTGTAATTCAATCACAACATTCACGATTTCCTGTTATTGGTGAATCCTCTGACGATATTAAGGGAATTTTATTAGCCAAAGAATTATTACCACTGGTTTTATCTGGCAAAGAATCTTTTGACCTGCATCGCATGCTTAGACCTGCCACTATTATTCCTGAAAGTAAGCGACTGAATGTGCTACTCCAAGAATTTCGTGAACAGCGCTACCATATGGCCATTATCGTCGATGAATATGGCGGGGTATCGGGGCTATTAACCATTGAAGATGTATTAGAAGAAATTGTTGGTGAAATCGAAGATGAAACCGATGAGCATGAGGCAGAGCAAATTATTGAGATGTCTGAAAACTGCTACAGCGTTGAAGCTATCACTACGATTGATGATTTTAATGAATTTTTTGATGTAGGTTTTCCCGATGATGACTTTGATACCGTCGGTGGCCTTGTAATTAATGCCTTTGGTCACCTGCCCAATATTGGCGAAAACACCAAAATCTCTCAGTTCGACTTCAAAGTTTTAAATTGCGACAATCGAAAAATCACCCTACTTGAAGTCACTAAAGACCCGCGAACCTAGCTCGCTTATATGCGCACTAAATCGATGACACTTTTTTTAGGCTTACTGTTTGCAGGAGCTTTATTACCGCTAGCCCTCGCGCCTTTCTCCTACTGGCCTATTGCTATTATAAGTATGGCCATTCTGTTCTCTAATATTTATGAACAATCCGCTAAAAATGCCTTTACGCGAAGTCTTATATTCGGACTCGGCATGTTTGGTAGTGGTGTAAGCTGGGTTTTTGTCAGCATGTATGTTTTTGGCGACATATCAGCTTTACTGGCACTGATTGGTACGTTTTTATTCTGCCTTTTCAATGCGATATTTTTTGCATTGCCTTTTGTGTTGTGCAGCCTAATGCCCAAAAGACGATTTCTGGCGCTTGCTGTACTTCCAGCTCTATGGGTTATTAGTGAATGGATTAGAAGCTGGCTATTTACCGGCTTCCCCTGGTTGTATGCCGGCTATAGCCATACAGATACCTGGCTGAGTGGCTGGGCTCCGGTTGGTGGGGTATTACTGTTAAGTTTTTTTACTGCATTAGCAGCCGCAGCTTTGACCCAAATTCGAGTACACAAAGACTTAGGCTCAACACTAGCAGCCCTCAGCTTAGTTGCGGTAATGTTTTTAGGGGGTCTAGCGCTGCAAAAAATTAACTGGACCGAACCTGTGGAAACGTCAGTTTCTGTGGCGCTTATCCAGCCCAATGTAGATCAAAGCGATAAATGGTCAATCACTATGCGCAGTCAAATTATGCACAACCTGGTCGCTCAGACTGAGCCACACTGGGGAGCTGATATTATCATATGGCCTGAAGGTGCGATCCCAGTACTCTATACCCAAATTAGCGATTTTCTAGACGACATACATCAGCGAGCACTGGCGAGCAAAACGACATTAATTACTGGTTTACCTTCCAACCAAAAGCCTGAGGGTCCCTACTACAATTCCATGCTTGCCCTGGGTGCGAGCCATGGCATCTATAACAAAACCAGACTGGTGCCATTTGGTGAATATGTCCCCCTCGAGAAACTTATTCGCGGGCTTAATAATTTTTTTGACCTACCCATGTCTTCATTTTCATTGGGCAGTAAAAACCAACCGCTACTGACAGCCGCAGGGCAAAACATCTCAACTGCCATCTGCTATGAAATAGCCTATCCAGATCTGGTCGCTAAAAATTCACGTAACAGCAACATACTGTTAACTGTGAGTAATGATGCTTGGTTTGGCGATTCAATCGCCCCCTCCCAGCATATGCAAATGGCAAGAATGCGTGCTATTGAGAATGCTAAACCTGTTATGCGAGGTACCAATAATGGGATTACTGGCTTTATTGATCATCGTGGAACAGTAATAAAACAACTGAGCCAATTCAGCCCAGGAGTACTAACGGCAACTGTGACCCCTTACATTGGGGTCACTCTGTTTTCTAAGTTTGGCAGCTGGCCCATCGTAATATTTAGCCTGCTGATATTAACTTTTCTTGTGCTAATGAGATTGCGCAGAAGTTCTTGAGGAGATTGATTATGAAATCTATGATTCGCAGCCTAGCTGCATTAGCTTTAGCCTTATCGAGTAGTGGAATAAGTTTAGAAGTTGGGGATGTAGCGCCAGACTTTTCACTTCCTGCATCCGACGGCAAAACTTATAGCCTTGATCAATTTAAAGGCAAACAAGCTATTGTTATCGCATGGTACCCAATGGCGTTTACACGAGGCTGTACCATTGAGTGTAAATCCTTGGCTGAGAACGGTGATCTGCTAAAACAATTTGATATTTCATATTTTATGGCTAGCGTCGATACCTTAGAGAAAAATACCGAGTTCGCCAAGTCAACTAAGGCTGATTTCCCTCTGCTTAGCGATACGAGCAAACAAGTCGCTAAGGCCTATGATGTGCTAGCACTTTATGGCGTTCCCAAGAGACATACCATTTATATTAGCAAGCAAGGTAAAATTCTTATGGTCGATCGCAAAATTAATGCTGTCACTTCTGCACAGGATATAGCGGCCAATCTGGAGAAATTAGGCGTACCTAAAATTGCTGTGGGTTCAGCTGAGTAACATTAATCACTGTTAGAGCGGCGTTGGTTCGCCTATAATTCGCCACTGAAAATCAACTTTGTACTAGCAGTGAGCCCAATGACCCAAGAACAGCAATATGATCCGGCTATAGTAGAGCAAGAGGCGCAGGCTTTTTGGTCTGAGAATAAAACCTTTGAAGTCAGTGAAGACGCCAATAAAGAAAAATTTTATTGCCTAGCTATGTTCCCCTACCCCAGCGGAAAATTACATATGGGGCATGTGCGCAACTACACCATCACCGATGTTATCGCGCGCTATCAAAAAATGCAGGGCAAAAATGTTCTACATCCCATGGGCTGGGATGCATTTGGCCTGCCCGCTGAAAATGCTGCCATCCAAAATAAAACCGCTCCCGCTAAATGGACACTTGAAAATATAGCCTATATGAAGACCCAGCTTAAATCACTGGGCTTTGGTATCGACTGGTCGCGGGAGCTTGCCACTTGCCAACCAGATTACTATAAATGGGAGCAATGGTTCTTCACACGACTTTATGAAAAAGGGCTGGTCTACAAAAAAACCAGTGCCGTAAACTGGTGCCCACATGACGAGACTGTTTTGGCCAATGAACAGGTTATAGAGGGCGGTTGCTGGCGCTGTGGCACTGGAGTTGAGCGCAAAGAGATACCCCAGTGGTTTATTCGCATCACTGACTATGCTGACCAATTACTCAATGATTTAGACCAACTTGAGCACTGGCCAGAGCAAGTCAAAACGATGCAGCGCAACTGGATTGGCAAAAGTCGCGGCATCAATATGAGCTTCACACTAAATGAAGCGATTGATAGTTACCAAAGCTTTGAGGTCTATACCACTCGCCCAGATACCCTGATGGGCGTTACCTACGTAACCCTAGCCCCTCAACATCCAATTGCATTGGAAATTGCCAAAACCAATCCCGAGTTGGCTAAATTTATTGAAAGCTGCCAGTCACAGCAAGTTTCTGAAGCAGAGATGGCTACCCTTGAAAAAGCCGGTGTAGCCACTGGCATCAATGCTATTCATCCGCTGACTGGCAAAGAAATACCGGTGTGGGTAGGCAACTATGTGTTAATGGATTATGGTTCTGGCGCCGTAATGGCAGTACCTGCCCATGATCAGCGAGATTATGAATTTGCTCAAAAATATCAATTGCCGATTCAACAGGTGATCGCGCCTAGCAATGGTGAAGACTGCGATTTAGAGCAACAGGCCTTTACTAACAAAGGCCAACTAGTCAATTCAGCAGCGTTTGACGGGCTTGATTTTGAGCAAGCATTTGATGCTATAGCGACGGCATTAAAGGATAAGAATCTTGGCTCAGTCACATCCAACTTTAGACTGCGAGACTGGGGTGTTAGCCGACAGCGGTATTGGGGCTCACCTATCCCAATGTTTAATCTTGGTGATGGCAGTGATATTCCAGTGCCTCTTGAAAAATTACCGGTGCTTCTGCCTGAAGATGTTGAAATGGATGGCATTCAATCACCTATCAAAGCCGATCCTGAATGGCGCAAAGCAGAATTAAATGGTCAATCTGTAGAGCATGAAACCGATACCTTTGATACCTTTATGGAGTCTTCTTGGTACTATGCGCGCTTCACCTGCCCTGATGAAAAAGATGTCATGCTAAATCCCGATCGGGCTAATTACTGGCTACCGGTTGACCAATATGTCGGCGGTATTGAGCACGCCATTTTGCACCTTCTATATTCACGCTTTTTTCACAAGCTTTTGCGCGATGAAGGCTTTGTAAACAGCGACGAGCCCTTTAAGCGTCTACTTTGTCAGGGTATGGTTTTGGCTGAATCTTTTTACACTGAAAAGGATGGCCGTAAAGAATGGCTATCGCCTGCCGATATTGATATTAAGCGCGATAAAAAAGGCCGAACAATTAAAGCGATAAACCGCACCACCGGCGAGGAAGTCCAAAGTGGCGGCACGATCAAAATGTCTAAGTCTAAAAATAACGGCATCGACCCTCAGTCTGCTATTGAGAAACATGGTGCCGACACGGTTCGACTATTTACTATGTTTGCAGCACCCCCAGAGCAAACACTGGAGTGGAGTGATGACGGTGTCTCTGGTGCGCATAGGTTTTTGCGCCGCTTATGGTTGGCGGTTATAGCCCACAGTGGACTAGAAGAAATATCACCCCTTACTCCTGAAGGCCTTAGTGAAGAACAAAAGAATTTACGCCGCAAAACTCATCAAACCATTGAAAAGGTAAGTGATGATTTTGGTCGCCGTTATACGTTTAATACCGCGATTGCTGCGGTTATGGAACTGCTGAATGACATTTCACAGCTGCCTGATAATGATGCTCAAAGCGTTGCGGTAAAACATGAGGCTCTCACCTCTGCTATTTTATTGCTAGCACCAATAGTGCCGCATATTTGCCATAGTCTATGGCAAAAAATGGGTTACAAAAACAGTATTGCAGAAGCCTCATGGCCGCAAGTGGATAAATCAGCATTGGTACAAAGTTCTATTGAGCTGGTTGTTCAGGTGAATGGTAAGGTGCGGGGAAAAATTCAGGTCGCAGTCGATGAATCTAAAGAAGAAATTGAACAGATTGCAATGAATGAGCCAAATGCTCTTCGCTTTATTGAGGGCAATACGGTAAGAAAAGTGATTGTGGTTCCCGGAAGATTGGTTAATATTGTAGCCAACTAAATAATATCAGCTAATCAAAAGGTCTGAGCAATGCCAAAAAAATGGGCGCTAATTAATCTAGCATGGGTCTTTTTAATCCTTAGCGCCTGTGGCTGGCAGTTGCGTGATAACGCTTTGCTTGGAATTAATTTGGGAACTGTATATGTCAGTTATCCTGAATCTCAAAGCACCATTGGCATCGAATTAAAACGCGAACTTAAAGCCAATAATATATTACTCGTTGGCGCGACAGATAATGCCAACTATCAAATAAAAATTATAGATGCTACTCAATCGCGGCGAATAAGTGCGCTAAATACCAACGTTCGCGCAGCACAGTACCAACTATATCAAGCAGTCGATTACATTGTGCTTGATGAAATGGGTACACAGCTTATCCCCATCACTACAGCAGCGGCCGAAAGCACTTATAATTTTAATGAGCAAGATGTCTTAGCCTCACACAATGAGGAGGTTATTTTGCAAAATAATTTGCGCGCAAAAATTGTCAGACAAATCATACATCGCCTAGGCGAGGTATCTGATAGTTCTGTGGGTCAATAGTGAAACTTAAGCCTGAGCAATTAAGTTCTCATTTGCAAAATAGCCTGCAAAGCAAACAGCTATCCCCCATCTTTATTATTAGTGGCGATGAGCCGCTTCTTATTCAAGAAGCCGCAGACAGTGTCAGAGCTGCTGCGCGAAAACTCGAATTTACCGAACGAGAAACCTTTGATATAGATGCTCGCTTTGATTGGAATCATGTCTTTAATGAAACCAACGCACTGTCACTGTTTGCCGATAAAAAAATACTCGAACTGCGAATTGCCAGCGGCAAACCCGGTGACAAAGGCAGTAAAGCGCTTTGTGAACTCTGCGAAAATCTCAATGACAGCAATTTGATTCTGGTTATTTTACCTAAATTAGATAAAGGCGCTTCTCAAAGCAAGTGGATAAAAAAATTAGAGTCTCATGGCGTGCATATCCAAGTATGGCCTATAAGCCCTCAACACCTTCCCCGCTGGATAAATCAGCGCCTAGTTCAATCGGGCATTAGCGCAAGCACCGAGGCGGTCGATATTCTAGCCGATCGAGTTGAGGGAAATCTGCTAGCGGCAATGCAAGAAATCAATAAGTTAAAATTACTGTCACTGGAAGGCACCGTGGATGCTAATATTATGTCGACAGTGGTTGCTGATAGTGCCCGCTATAATCTTTTCGCCTTTGTCGACAAAATACTAGAGGGCGATGCTCAGTCAGCCGCCAAAGCATTGCGAGGTCTTGAGAGTGAGGGCACTGAACCGCTTGCTCTGTTATGGGCTATCACCCGAGAACTGCGTACGCTGAACAAAGCTAGCCATCAAATTCTTCTCGGCAGTTCAAAAGAAAAAGCGCTTAAAAGTGCGGGGGTATGGGATAAGCGCATCCCAATTTTCAGAAAAGCATTAAGCCGCTTATCACCTGCACACCTTCGTATGTTAATGCATCAAGCGGGCGCCATTGATCGCGGCGTTAAAGGCTTGCGTCAAGCTGATATATGGGATGAGATCACTACGCTGGTTCTATCTTTTGCAGGCAGTCAGACCCTTCACCCAAAAAACATTAAAACCCTATTGCAACAATAGTTAAAAGCGTCGCTTTAGTACTCGCAATAAAGCGACCGAAAGAATTCCTGTGCCATTGGCGATCAAATCCATTAATTCCGCTTGGCGATGCCCCGTATAAGACTGTGTAACTTCAATCAACCCACTGAATATAGTCAATAAAATCCCTAAAAACCATATGTTTTGCTGTTTTTCATAGGCCCCAAGTAAACACCAAAATAGCACCGCATAGGCCACTAGATGATGCACCTTATCCTGCCAAACAAAAATTTGCTGTGTGTCTACAGATATCAAGGAGAGAATAGCTACTGCTAACAGCAATAACCAAAATATGGCTCTATACACTGTCACTGAAATCATTATCTTTCCTGACTTTTATCAGATATACATTGGCTATCAAGCAACTGATTAAGCTCTCTAAAACGCTCAATCGTTCCAACATCACACCACTGACCTGAATGCAATGCCCCTGCCACTGTTTGCTGTTCAATCGCTGGTCGCAAGATATCCCGCAATGGAAAGCAGGGTTGTGCTGAATTATTTTTAATATAATCTCTTATTAATTGCGGTCGCATTATACTAATACCACTAAAGGTAAATTTTTTTTGCGGCTGGTAACTAACCAAGTCCTCGGTAAGGGCAAAATCACCATCGAGATTGTGATCTGGGTTTTCAACCAACAATAGCCAAGCACTGCGATCGGCATGTAACTGATAATTAAGTGCCGATAAAAAACAAAAATCAGTCCACACATCCCCATTAACCAGTAAAAAGGGTTGATCGCCCAGATAGGGCAATGCTTTATTAATCCCTCCACCGGTTTCAAGCGGTTGTGGCTCCCTAGACCATGTAATACTCACGCCAAAGTCAGAGCCATCACCAAAGAATGTCTCTATTTGCTCTGCTAGCCATGAGGTATTGATCACTATGTCAGTAATACCTATAGCCGACAAACGCTCAATATGATGCTGTAAAAGTGGTTTACCCGCGACGGATAATAGTGGTTTTGGCGTTTTATTGGTTAACGGCTGTAATCTTTTGCCATAACCAGCTGCCAATATCATCGCTTTCATAATTCTTTATCCGAATACCATGACTGTTGCGCCAACAAAGGTAGAACGGTCTGTTTAAACCAGTGATTAAATGCCTCTGTCTGAGGATATTTACTGGATGCCTCGAGACAGTAGTGCACAACTAGAGGCATATCGTTCAAATAGCCCCTTTTAGAATCCCTAAGTGCCAATCGAGAAAATATACCAAGCACCTTTATATGTCTTTGAAGGCCCATAAAATCAAACCATTTAAGGAACTGGCTATCAGCAACATCAACCAACAACCCCGCAGACACTAAGCGCTGTTTATAAGCTAGAGCTCGTTTTGTAACCCAGCTTTCAGGCCAGTAAACATAACAGTCCTTTAGCAGAGAGACTAAATCGTAGGTAATAGCGCCTAGCATTGCATCCTGAAAATCTATAACCCCCAACTTATTTTGCTCAAGAATCATCAAGTTGCGCGAGTGATAATCGGCATGAATCATTACTTGAGGCTGTTCTTTAGCGCTGTTTTTTATAGCTGTAAAAAAACTATCTAACAAGGCCTTCTCATCACTATTAAGATGATAATTTAGCAAGCTTTTTAAAAACCACTGTTCAAACAGGGCTAATTCTTGATCTATTTTAGTCTCATCATGTAACGGAATAGCCGGCGCCTTATCTGTAGCTCTTTGAATTTTTATTAATTCTGTCTCGGCCTGATCATAAAGCACTCCAGAATCAACCACTTCAAGTTGCTGACCAAATAATGTGCCACCAAAATCTTCAACTAGCATATAACCATGGGTGAAATTTACCGCATGGATTGTTGGCGTTATAAGCCCCTGAGACTGAAGAAATAAAGATAGCCCGACATATTCTGCATTCTTTTCTTTTTTAGGCGGAGAATTTACGGCGATCACACTAGGCTGGGTGTTAGATCTAAAATAGCGCCGAAAGCCAGCATCACCGGCGAGCGCCTCAAGCTGTAATAAGCCTGAAGAAGTAACAGTTGAGGGAAGCGACCGCTCAATCCATTGTGAAAAAAACTGCTGATCTTGCATAAAAATAGTTATTTATATGAAATGCAATTCCATTATAGCCCTAAGAAGCTATTATCTTTCAAGTAAACAGCGGTAAAAGCATTAAAGGGATTAGCTTTAATTCAATTAGAATCGTCAATTTCATGCCTATTTCAGTTAGAATAAGCAGGTGTAGATTTTTTGATGAGAATTGCTTTGCTCAACCCAATGAAATATAGCCTTTTAATTACAAAACTGTGCCTCTGTGCATTGGTTTTTTTATACGCTATATCTACTTCAGCTAATACAGAGACTATAATCTCTGAGCCCGTCAGTGCAAATATTGCTGACAATAAAGAGCAACCTAGGCTATCTCTTTCAGATAATTTAGACTGGGTAA
>MDTB01113415.1_pt1 | contig 38061 bp, 38 predicted proteins | sample 811161 | NCBI WGS metagenome assembly MDTB01 (sample SAMN05326650, study PRJNA326480) | marine metagenome | isolation source: seawater | place: Mediterranean Sea | collected 2009 | reverse complement strand
CCGCTGGACGGAATTCCATTTCATCCATACTACTCAATTCATGATATTTTTGGTTTGTCTGTATTTTTGGTGATTTTTGCCGCAGTTGTTTTTTTTGCACCCGAGTTTGGGGGATATTTTTTAGAGTACAACAATTTCATACCTGCTGATCCCCTCGTTACTCCTTCGCATATTGCTCCTGTTTGGTATTTCACTCCATATTATTCTATGTTAAGAGCTGTCAATGATGTTTTTACTTGGGTAATGGTTGGTGGAGTAGCAACCTTCGCTGTGGCAATAATTTTTTCTCGTATTTCTTTTACATACAAGGGTGTAGCACTTGCGCTGGCACTAATATTAGCCGCTACTTTCAGAATTTTTGACGCCAAATTCTGGGGTGTGGTAGTTATGGGCGGAGCAGTTTTGATTCTTTTTCTGCTTCCTTGGCTTGATAAATCTCCTGTTAAATCAATTAGGTATAGACCTAACTGGCACAAAATTTTGTATGGTATATTCGTGGTTAATTTCTTTGTTCTTGGTTACCTTGGTGTACTTCCGCCTTCTCCAGTTGGTGAACTGGTTTCCCAACTTGGTACGGTTTATTACTTCGGGTTTTTTATTCTTATGCCTTTTTGGACAAAATTAGGAAACTTTAAGTCGGTTCCATCTAGAGTTTTATATTCACCCCATTAAAAAATAGCTTTTTTATGAAAAATTTTTACAAATCTACAAAAAAATATTTATTAATTTTTTTCTTTTGTCATTTTTCAATCGGTTCAATTATTGCTGCTGAATCTTCGATTGTTTTAGACTCGTTCCCCTCTAAAAAACTTAATGACATGGCTGCACTACAAAATGGCTCAAAACTCTTTATGAATTACTGTGCTGGTTGCCATGGGATTTCTCAAGTTAGGTACGGCAGATTAAAGGATTTGGGTTTAACTAAGTCTCAAATTAAAGATAATTTGATTTTAAATTCTCAAGCAACTTTAGCCTCTCCAATTGTTGCTTCAATGAAAAAGACTGATTCAAAAGAATGGTTCGGTAAAGCACCTCCTGATCTTTCTTTAACCGCCCGTTCCAGGTCTTCTGGAGCTGGATCTGGAGCCGATTGGATTTATACCTACTTGCGAAGTTATTATAAGGACTCAGATCAAGCTACTGGTTGGAACAATTTGGTATACCCAGGAGTTGGAATGCCGCATGTACTATGGGAAATGGAGGGTATTAAAAAAGCCTCTTACACTGAGGAAGTTGAACAAGGTGTTATAAAAAAAACATTCAAAAAACTTGTAACGGAATCAGAGGGGAACTTTACACAAGCTGAGTACGATAACAACATTGCTGATTTGACTGCATTCATGGTTTGGGTTGCAGAACCAGCTGGTCAATTCAGAAAGCGCTTGGGTGTTTGGGTGATACTTTTTTTGAGCTTGTTTGTGTTTATTGCTTGGCGTCTCAATGCAGCATATTGGAAAGACATCAAATAATTTATCCGACGCTAAGTTTGTTTTAAAATACCAGAGCTAATTTTCTATAAATTTGTTAATCTTTTAAGATTTTCTAATATTTTTAACCCCATTTTCTTGGAGTTCTTTTGCAATGATGATTCTATTTTCTGGTACCACATGTCCATTTAGTCATAGGTGTAGATTCGTTTTGTACGAGAAAGGGATGGATTTTGAAATTAGGGACGTTGATTTGTTTAACAAGCCAGAAAATATTTCCTTGATGAATCCCTACGGCCAAGTTCCCATCCTTATTGAAAGAGAATTGGTTTTATATGAATCTAATGTTATAAATGAATATATTGATGAGCGCTTTCCTCACCCACAATTAATGCCCTCTGATCCAGTTCAAAGGGCCAGAGCCAGATTGCTTTTATTTAACTTTGAGCGAGAGGTCTTCTCGCAAATAGACAACCTTGAAAACAAGGATAGCGAAAACAATGATCAAGCTAGAAGTAGTGTCAAAGACCGTTTATGCCAATTATCCCCAATAATTGCAAAGTCGAAATTTATGCTCGGAGAAGATTTTTCAATGATTGATGTAGCCTTAGCCCCATTGTTATGGAGACTTGATTTTTATGGCGTGATTCTTCCCAAAGCAGCTGCACCAATCTTAAAGTATGCAGAAAGGGTTTTTTCCCGACCAGCTTTTTTTGAGGCGCTAACCCCCTCAGAAAAAGTTATGAGAAAATGAAATTCAAATAAAGTTTTCAAATGAAACCGGTTATACCTCCAATTAAATCGTATCTAATCCAAGCAATTTTTGAGTGGTGCACTGATTGTGGGTTTACGCCTCATCTTTCTGTCCTAGTTACTCCCGATGTTAGAGTTCCAAGTGATTATGTTAGAAATGGAGAAATAGTGTTAAACATTGGCCAGTTAGCTACTCATGCACTCAAAATAACCAAACAAGAGATTACTTTTATGGGCAGGTTTGCTGGGAAACCTCAGGAAGTTTCAGTTCCAATTTTCAATGTTTTGGCAATATTTGCAAAAGAAAATGGTCAAGGAATATCTTTTGAAATTACATCAAGTAAAATCACTGAGCATCAAGAATCTAGTGATCCTCCAATCCTAAAAAACTCTCTAAAATTAATTTCTGAAAATGAAACTTTATTATTTGCCAAAGATGCCAGCAAGACTCACAATAAAAAATCTTCAAAAAAGGCGCCTAAACAAAACAAGAAGAACAATTCAAAACATTTAAAAATTATCAAATAATTTGCCGGCTTAGCTCAGTGGTAGAGCAACCGCCTTGTAAGCGGTAGGTCATCTGTTCAAATCAGATAGTCGGCACCAGTAGATTTTTTTCTTTCAATAACTCTTTTAACTCTCCATTTTCAAACATTTCAGAGATAATATCCGAACCACCTATAAACTCTCCATCAATATATAGCTGGGGAATAGTCGGCCAATTTGAAAAATCTTTTATACCTTGTCTTACATCCTGATCATCTAAAACATTAACGGTTGCTAAATTGTTAACCCCAATTTTTTTTAACGTTTCAACCACATTACTTGAAAAGCCACATTGAGGAAATTGAGCAGTTCCTTTCATAAATAACACTATTGTGTTCTTCTTAAGTGTATCCTCAATAAATTTTTCAGCATTCATAAAAGTTCCTTAAAGTAAATTAATTTAGGATTTATTCCAATTACTAATATCATAAACGAACTTTCACAAGGCGGGGTAGACCAGAGTGATCATTAAATTCCTCAAAATTTGAAAGTCCGCTGGACTGCAGAAGAATTCTTATTTGTTTTTTTTGCATACAGCCATGTTCCATAATCAATACAGATCCGGTTTGAGTATTTTCTTTGAGCCCATTTATTATTTTCTTAAAGTCACCCATTCCATCGCTCGATGGATTTAATCCATAAAGTGCTAATTTTGGTTCAAACGAAAGTTCACGTTTGGATAAGTACTCACTGTGATTAAGACCCACATAAGGAGGATTCACGATAATAAGATCAAAGGTTTGTTTGCTTAATTTAAAGGCATCAAACCAATTTCCACGAGAAAAGGAAATATCTGCTCCCAACCAAAGGGCATTGTTTTTTGCAACAGACAAAGCATTTTTGCTCAAATCTGTTGCATGTGCGTTTACATGAATTCCTCGTTTTATGAGCTCTAATACTAGACTTATAATCACAGCTCCACTTCCAGTACCAAGTTCCAGAATTTTAATTTTTTTTTTAAATTTACAACTCTCCCATGTAGTTACTGAATTGATAGCAATCTCAACAAGTAGTTCTGATTCTTGTCGCGGAATTAGTACATAAGAGTTTACCCAGAAATTTCTTGAAAAGAATTCTCTAAAACCCAAAATATAAGCTAGAGGAACTCCTTGCTGAAGAAGCTTTAACCATCTAGATAATAGAGCGTATTCTGGAAGTGATAATTCAGTGTTTGAATTAGTCAAGCACCAAGAATAAGCCTTACCACTAATGTGCATAATCAAGTTGGCAAGCTTACTTCTATTTATTTTGATATATTCACTTCGCATCTAATTTTTTAAATTACTTAATTGTTTATCTCTGCTAGAAGGTTAGCCTGGTGCTCTGCTATTAAGTTGTTACTGAATTCCTCCAAAAAACCATCTAAAACTTGTTCAAGTTTATAACTGGTGAGATTTATTCTGTGATCAGTAACGCGGCCCTGAGGAAAATTGTATGTTCTAATTCTCTCAGATCGATCTCCTGAACCGATTAAACTTTTTCTTTGACTGGCAATTTTTTTTTGTTGAATTTGATTTTCCCGATCTTGAACTCTAGCAATTAGAACCTTCATAGCTTGTTCTCGATTTTTGTGTTGGCTTCTTCCATCCTGGCACTCTGCCACTGTACCAGTTGGAAGATGGGTTACACGCACAGCTGATTCTGTTTTATTGACATGCTGACCTCCAGCCCCGGATGCTCGAAAAACATCAATTCTTATTTCGTCGGGAGGTAATAATATTTGGCTAGATTCTTCAACTTCAGGGAGAACAGCTACTGTGCACGCCGACGTGTGTATACGACCTTGTGTTTCTGTGGTTGGAACTCTTTGAACTCTGTGTCCTCCTGATTCAAATTTTAGTAAAGAATAAACATTTTCGCCAGTCAGTCGTATAACAATTTCCTTAAATCCACCTAGGTCAGATTCACTCCTGGACAACACTTCTGATTTCCATTCTTTTCTCTCAGCATAGCGTGCATACATGCGATATAAATCTGATGCAAATAAAGCCGACTCATCTCCCCCTGTACCTGCCCTGATTTCAACAATAACATTTTTACTATCATTAGGATCTCTGGGTAAGAGAAGTGAATGCAGCTTTTTTTCGACAGAGGAGAGTCTTGATTTGAGAGACTCTAATTCGACTAAGGCTTCCTGTTTGAGGTCGGGTTCATTTAACCATTCCTCGGCTACTAAAATATCGTTACTGATGTCAGAAAATTCGTTGAATGTTTCAACAACAGGAAAAATTTCTGATCTCTCTTTTGATAGTTTTAAGAGTTTTTCTTTATTGCTTGTTATTTCAGGATTCGAAAGTTCAGCCTCTAACTCAAGCATTCGATCTTTTATTTGTTTAAGCCTATTTATCAGGCTTTTTTTCATAATCTTCCTTATTTTTAGAACTTAATCCATATAATTGGTTGATCCATTTGGTAACTTCTTCGTTCGATTTTTCAGTTTCCGTTTGAAGTAAATTGTATGCTCCATGCAAATACTTTTGTGAAATCCCTCTTGCTAAACTTCTTAGAACATTTTCAATATTTTCCTCCTTGGACAGCCTCTTTAGCGCTATTGTAATTTCATTCTGTTGAATAATTTCAGAGTGTTTAGTAAGAGCTTTTAGGAGCGGGATTTGTTCTCTGCTGCTTTGCCATTTTTCAAAAGTTAATACGTTTTTTTCAATTATTTCTTCAGCTTTTTCAATTGCGGAGTGTCTACTGTCTAGATTTCGTTGAACTAATGAACCTATATCATCTAATGTGTATATAAAAACGTTGTCAACTTTTTTAACTTCTGGTTCAACATCTCTAGGGATAGCTAAATCAATCAGGGCGAAGGGTTTATTCTTTCTTTTTTTTAACGCGCTTTGAACCATCCCTAGACCAAGAATTGGCAATATGCTTGCCGTGCAACTTACTATTACGTCAAACCGATGAAGTATTTCATGCAGTCGACTTAGTGGGATAGTAGTAGCACCAATGCTTTTGGCAAGATCTAAACTGTTTTCAACATTTCTATTTGCTATGACAACTTGCTTCGGGTTTTGACTAACGTAGTGAGGAATACAGAGGCGGATCATGTCCCCTGCTCCTATAAATAAAATTCTGGTCCTTGTAAGATTTCCAAATATTTGTTGAGCAATCTTAACAGATGCTGCGGCAATGGAAATTGATTGCGCACCAATCTCCGTATTAGACCTGACGTCTTTAGCCACATAGAACGCTCTTTGAAATAATTGATGTAAATTCGTTCCCAAATTACCTGAAGCATGAGCCTGACGAGCGGCTAATTTAACTTGTCCAAGAATTTGGGGTTCACCTAAAATCATCGAATCTAACCCAGAACAAACACGAAAAATGTGTCTAATAGTTTCGTGGTTTCGATGAAGATAAAGATGTTTTTTAAGCTCACTGACTTCGGATCTTGCATAATCAGACAGCCAAGTTTGAGCTTCGAGAATTATCTTGTCTGCTTTACTTCCAGCCAAATAAAGTTCAGTTCTGTTACAAGTAGATATTAATGCCAACTCCGTAGCCAAGGGATCAAGGGTTTTTCTGGCATCAGCAAGTGCTTTGACTAACATTTCTCCTGGGAAGGCAAGTTTTTCTCTTAAAGCAAGGGATGCTGACTGATGATTTAATCCAATTGCTAATAATTCCATATTTTGGGTTTTTAATATAATTAAGAATAATTTTTAAATAGACGTTAGCTAATGTCACTTAGATAGTAAACCATGTAGCGACATTCATAGATTATTAATAAAATTACAATATAAATCTATTTTAAAAACAGGTTGTATGCAGTGTTTTTTGTCTCATTTACGTAATTATATCCCAATGATTTGAGAAAAATGTTCAACTCGTCTGCTTCTCCAGTAGGTACTTGAAGACCCACCATGATTCTTCCAGTATCCGAACCATGATTTCGATAGTGAAACAAGGAAATATTCCAACCACTGTTCATTGAAGATAAGAATTTCATCAATGCTCCAGGCCTTTCTGGGAACTCAAACCTGTATAATTTTTCATTAGTGGCAAGTGTGGACCTTCCACCGACCATATGCCTAACATGCAATTTAGATAGTTCATCATAGGTAAGGTCGTTGACAAGAAAACCCTCTTTTTTTAAAACTTTAATTACAACTTTCCCTTCCGCCCTATCTTTTACCTGAATGCCCACAAATACATTAGCAGAGGAATCGTTTGAAATTCTATAGTTGAACTCAGTAACATTTCTATTTTCTATAAGACTACAAAACTTTAAAAAACTTCCTCTTTCCTCGGGAAGCGTTACAGATAGGAGAGTTTCCTTTTCTTCGCCCAACTCAGATCTTTCAGAGATAAAACGAAGTCTGTCAAAGTTAATATTTGCTCCACAGGTAATTGCCACGATGTTTTTAGCTGAGATTTTGTTCAAATTGACCCATTTTTTTAGTCCAGCTAATGCTAGGGCACCTGCAGGTTCTTGGATACATCTGGTGTCTTCAAATATATCTTTAATAGCAGCACAGACTTCATCAGTATTTACTAAGATCATTTCATCAACTACGATTTTTGATAGCTTGAAAGTTTTTTTTCCGACTTGTTTTACTGCTGTTCCATCGGAGAATAGCCCTACATTTTTTAGTAAAATTCTTTTTTTACATCTTAGTGACTTAGTCATTGCATCTGAGTCTTCAGTTTGAACACCAATAATTTTTATATAAGGTCGCACAGCTTTGATATAGGCTCCTACCCCAGAAATTAGCCCTCCCCCACCAACTGCAACAAAGATAGCTTCAAGATCACTTGAACTTTGTCTTAAAATTTCCATTCCAACTGTCCCTTGTCCTGCAATAACGTCATCATCGTCAAATGGATGAATAAAGACTAATTTTTCTTTGTTGCCTACCTGCATTGCATACTCATAAGCGTCAGAGTATGAATCACCTGAAATGATAATTTTGGAACCAAGTTGTTTTACTGCTTCGACTTTTACTCTTGGAGTGGTGTTTGGCATCACTATAGTAGAAGAAATTCCGAGCCTATTAGCTGCCAAACTTACACCTTGTGCATGATTGCCGGCAGAAGCAGCAATGATACCTTTCTTGAGATCTTTTGCATCAAGATTTACGATTTTGTTATAAGCTCCTCTTATTTTGAAAGAAAATGTTGGCTGAGTGTCCTCTCTTTTCAGAAAGATTTTATTGTTTAATTTCTCACTCAGATTGGTTGCAAAATCAAGGGGAGTTTCTTTAGCAACATCATAGACATTTGAGTCGAGTATTTTTTTTAAATAAAAATTTAAAACATTATTTGTTTGAATCTTTTTCGTGTTTTTCATTAATTTTTTTAATTCTTTCAGATGGAAAAATTATTTTAAAAGTACTTCCTTTCCCTATTTTGCTCTCAATTTTTAATTTTGACTCATGTTTTAAAGCAATATTTTTCACTATTGAAAGTCCCAGTCCTGTTCCACCACTTTTTTGTGAGCGTGATTTTTCAACTCTATAAAAACGTTCCGATATGAATGGTAAGTGATGAGCCTCAATACCTGGGCCAGTATCAGTTACCTTAAATATACCTTCCTGATTTGTATTAACTTGCCAGGAGATTTGAATTTCTCCACCTGGCTCAGTATAGGTAATAGAGTTATTTATAAGGTTCCAGAAAGCGCTAAAAACTTGCTCATAATTTCCAAGCAGGTTAAATTTTTTTTCGTTATTTAATGTTACTTGATGACGATTTTTGCTGATTTGAAGTGTAACTTCTAACATTTTACAAAATAGACTTTCTAGGTCAACTTCGATGTGAGTCGCGGAAATTTGCTGGGTGTCTAATCGAGACAAAACTAACAAATCGCGAACTAAATTTTCCATTCTACAAGTTTGTTGAGACATCTCTTTCAACATAGACTGTGTTTTTTTTTTGTCCAAAGGAACTTCAATCATTGTTTCTATGAAGCCACTCAGTATTGTTAACGGAGTTTTTAACTCATGTGAAACATTTGCAACAAAGTCTTTTTTGGAGGATTCAAGCCTTTTTAATTTGGTAATATCTCTACAGATCAAAAGTCTCTCGTTTTCGTCATAGGGTAGAATTTGCAATTCTATTACGCGATTTTCAACGGGTAAATTTTCTAAAATTATTGACTCAGACCAATCTTTTTTTTGGAGAAACTCGTCGAAACTGGGGTTTCTAATTATATTTATTATATTTCTACCTAAGTCATAATCAGATCTAATGCTCAGATAACTTTCAGCTTTAGGCGTGGCGAAAACAATTTGGTTGTTGTTATCAATAATTACCACTCCATCAGGCATAGCCTCAGTAGATCTTTTAAATCCTGCAAGCTTTTTATTTAAAGTTTCTTGTTGATGAGTAACCGACCTAATCAATCGAGTAATTTCAGCATGAATGAGATCATAGATTCCAATGCTACCGTGATAATTTTTTTTAGTTGGGTTGTTGATCCATTTAGCAATTTTTTGTAATTCCCAATATTGAAATATTAACCAGGAAATAAGAAGAATTATTGCTGTAATAAAACCTAATTCTACTGAAAAAGTTTTACCAATAATTAAACTTGTTGCAAAAATTGCAAGAATTGAAAAAAATACCCGAGACCAAAAACTTAAAAATGAATTTGAGTGAATACTACCTTTTGTTTTTAGTAAAATTTCACTTTCTGTCTTAAGCTTTTTTTGTTGGGCTTTGTGTAAATCTGTATCCACTGCCTCTTATGGTTTCAAGGTGTATGTGATGAGATGTCGGTATAAGTGCTTTTCTTAACCTTCGGATATGAACGTCAACCGTTCTCTCTTCGACAAAAATATGGTCTCCCCAAACATGATCGAGCAGTTGGCTTCTACTATGAACTCTTTCTGAGTGTGTCAAAAAAAAATGGAGAAGTCTGAATTCAGTCGGGCCAAGAGACAGAGATTTATCATTTGCAGTTATTCTGTGAGTTGAAGGATCTAAAACAATACCGGACATTGAGACACAATCATCTGTTAGTTGTGGAGCCCTTCTTCTGAGAACGGCTTTGATACGGGCTACTAACTCTTTAGGGGAAAAGGGCTTAGTTATATAGTCATCAGCACCACTTTCCAACCCCTCTATTTTGTCCTCTTCACAAGTCTTAGCGGTTAGCATTATTATTGGAACTAATTTTGTTCTATCACAAGTTCTTAAATGTTTTGCATATTGAGAACCATTTGTACCCGGGAGCATCCAATCTAATAAAATAAGATCTGGTAACTCTAGTTTAATTAACGCTTCAGCCTGACTCGTGTCCATTGCGCGAAGAACTTTATGGCCAGCGTAAGTTAAATTGACCGCAATAATTTCGGAGATTGCTGGTTCGTCTTCGATGACTAATATATTACAATTCATAATTATAAACTATTATAGAAATATTACATGTAAATGACAAATGAAAAAGTAGAAGACATACCTTCAGAAATTGTTGTCAATCAAAAACAATCATGTCTTGAATTTTTATTTTCACAAGGCAACAATCGGACTTTATCTTTTGAGTTTTTAAGAGTTCATTCCCCCTCCGCTGAGGTAGTTGGGCATGGTAAAGGACAAGAGGTTGTCCAAGTAGGAAAAAAAGATGTCAAAATAGTAAAACTTGAGCACATTGGGAATTATGGTGTGAAACCCAAATTTTCTGACGATCATAATACCGGAATATACTCATGGTCTTATTTGTCTTGGTTACTGGACAACAAAGATTTATTATGGGATAAATATTTAAAAAAGCTAGAGGATATTGGTGCTTCAAGAATTAAGGATGAGCTTCAGCCTAATTTAAAAAATACAGATGGTGAATTCAAAAAAAAATAAAAAAATGGTGGATTTTGGTTTTCAAGCAGTGCCTGCCTCAGAGAAAGAAAAATTAGTCAACGAGGTATTTAATGATGTGGCAGATAAATATGATCTGATGAATGATCTGTCATCATTTGGATTACACCGCTTATGGAAAAAACAAGCAGTTAAATTAATGAACTTAAGCCTCGGAGATGTTGTCCTAGATGTGGCTTCTGGTACAGGTGACATGGCTTATTCCATATCAAAAAAAATCGGTACTAGCGGTTCAATAATCGTCTCAGATATTAACAATAAGATGCTTTTAAATGGGAGGGATAGGTTGTTAGATAAAGGCGTGGATTCTTTCGCAATCAATTGTAGTGCAGAATCATTACCATTTAAAGATTCAACTTTTGATAAGGTTTCTATTGCTTTTGGGCTTAGAAACATCACCAAAAAAGCAGTTGCATTGAAAGAAATGAATCGCGTTCTCAAGCCTAGTGGAAAATTGGTTATTTTGGAATTTTCCAAAATCATTAAATCAGTTGCACCCATATATGATTGGTACTCATTTAATGTGATGCCACTAGTCGGTGAGCGAGTTGCTGGAACAAGAAATGCATATAAATATTTGGCTGAGTCCATAAGACAATATCCAACTCCTGAAGAGGTATCGAATTTGATTCTGGGGGCGGGTTTTTTGTCTGCTCGTTTTCAAACAATGTCATTTGGAGTTGTCTCAATTCATCAAGCCATTTCTGGTTGAACTATTATTAGGAAATTTTATGAACAACATACAATTTAAAGTTTTCAACTTTTTTTTAATTTTAATTTTTTTTACTGTTTCATTATTTCTAGCAGTTGAATCTGCTGAGGCCAGAAGAATGGGTTTTGGTAGATCTATTGGAAAACCCCCTCCTATGAAACGTCAAATGATTCCCCCATCTCAAGGTGTAAAAAAGTCGGTGGACAAAACACCCGTGAAAGGAGTTAGTGCGGCTAATAATAAAACTCGAGGAGGTTTTATGGGACCTTTAGCAGGATTAGCTGCTGGATTAGGATTAGCTGCATTGGCTTCTTACTTGGGCATTGGCTCAGAATTGATGGGATTTCTCTTAATACTATTGGCAATTGCTGCTATTTATTTTGTTGTAAGGTTTTTTTTGCGAAGCATGCAAAATAATCCCTCTTATGAGGGTGTTCCATCAAATTTAAACAGGGAAATTACTAGTGAGACTATTGGTTTAAAAACTGGTGCACCGAGTACTATTTTGCGTGAGGCAAGTAATGAGGTTTCACAAGATGAAATAGATAATTTTTTAGAAAATTCAAAAAAACAATTTGTTGAAATACAAAAGATCTGGGACTCTGGAAATGTCGAAAATTTGAAAAATTTTTGCACTGAAGACTTAATTTTGCAACTTAGTGATCAAATAAAAGAAAAAATTAATGAGGCAAGCAAATCATCAATAACTCAATTGAATGCGACCTGGGAAGGTATGGATTCTTATACAAACGATGATGGAACCGAATATGAGGAGGTATATATTTTGTTCTCAGGAATGATTAGAGAGCAAGAAAATGGTTTGACTAATCAATTTTCGGAGACTTGGACCTTGCAAAGAATAAAATCTACCAGTGATGGCTGGCTCATAGCTGGAATAACCCAAGTAAACTAATTCCGTGATTAAGCTTTTGCCAGGATTGCGGGATTTTATAAATTTAAAAATAGAGGACAATCCAGAGCTGTGGAGCAATCTTAAAAAATTTAAAAATACCTTCATTCATATCCGTTTTGTTGACAAACCATTAAGAGATTATTATTTGGTCTTCAGTATTGATGGAGACGGGTTGCTAAAGTCCTCGTCCATCAACAACGCTAAAGAATTCGAACATGGGAATTCACCTATGGAGAGTTCAGCAGTAGATATTGTTGTCAGTTTAGATAATGCTTACTTCACTAATGTTGGTAAGGAGTTTGTGGGATGGGGTTTTGATTTTAACAAATCAGATTTACCGGATGCAAATATTTTTACATCCGGATTAAAAATCGAAGGTGACGCCAGCACCATTCAGGAACTAGCTCCACTACTAGAATTAATCCTAAGTGACTTATCACCTCTTGCAAGTTACATAAAAAAATCGTCAGTAAATATGACTATGAAAAATTTCTTTGAATATTATTTGCAAAAAGAGAAGACATTTTTGATTCGGGGTGATTTTGAGGACTTTGTAAAAAATGTTCGAATATTTAGAAATGATATTGATAGAGTGAAAAAAAAAAATAGAAATCTTGGGGGAAAAAGGTCAGTCAGTTGAAAATTTATGATTTAACTTACTAGTAATGAATGCTGCTAGGAAACATTTTATGATGTCTCCTGGAATAAATGCCAAAGTAAGGTATGAAGCTTGAAGAAAGTTTAATTCAGTGATTAAAACTAATCCAATAATTCCGCATGCATGGATAGTTATTATTCCGCCAATGAAGCAAGCAAATACAGACGCTAAATAAATTTTAAGATGGTTCTTAAGAACTGCAAAAATTATGGATATGGTGCCAGCTCCTATAATCCACCCAAATAAGTATCCCGCTGAGGGGGCAAAAAAAACCGAAATACCCCCTCTTCCTCCAGACAAAAGTGGAGCACCGATAAGTACCAACATTAAAAAAATACCGACAGAATAGATTGAGTTTCTATACGAAAGTAAGGTCCCTGACAACATAACTCCTAAAGTTTGGGCAGTAATTGGAACACCTGGCAAAAAAGGCAAATCAATTTTTGGGATGAGACCAAGAACAGAAATTATCGCCACATGACTGGCAATTTGGACTTGATCAAGATATTTATTCAATTTTTCCTTCAAACCTTTTGAGTAGAAGTTTTTTCCCGAGTTCTACACCAGGTTGATCAAAGGGGTTTATGTTCCATATGCATGCTAAGACAAAAATTTTATGCTCTTGCATTGACAACAAGGAACCGAGCGTTTGAGGGGTGATTTCATCGAGACAAAAAATAGTTGATGGTCGGTTTCCAAAAAAGTTATTTTTTTTATCTCCAAAAAAAAGTGCATCTGCTTGGGCTTTTAAACTAGAGAGCATAAAAGCAGAATACAGATCATTGCTTTTATCAACACAACTAGATTCTTTTAGACCATAGAAATCTATAGGAATAATTTCTTTGCCCTGGTGGAGAAGTTGAAAGTAGGCATGCTGACCCTCAATACCTGGTCCTCCCCAAACTATCTGTCCGGTTTTGAACTGACACAATTCTCCATTTGTGTGTACATTCTTACCCAAAGACTCCATGTCTAATTGTTGAAGGTATGTAACCAATTGGTCTAATTTTGAGGAATAAGTGGCAACAACGTAAGATGGAATATTAAGAAAGCTTCTATTCCATAACGATATTAGAGCAGAAAGTATTGGCAAATTTAATGAGAAATCCGTATTTAAAAAGTGATCATCCATTTCTTTTGCACCATTTAAAAATTCCCGAAATTTTTTTGTTCCAATGCTGATCGCTAGGGGAAGCCCCATAGATGACCAAACTGAAAACCTTCCTCTAATCCAATCCCAAATCCGAAAAGTGTAATTCTCTAAATAGCCTTCGGATCTACTTTTGGCCAAATTAGCAGTAACAACTGAGAAGTGTTTTTTTAAGTCACTATTTGAACAACCCTGAGTAAGCATCCATCTGCGGGCATAATTTTTTAAAATTAAAATTTCGGGAGTTTTGAAGGACTTACTTTGAATTAAAAAAAGGGTCTCACTTGGCTTTAGCTTTTGTAAAATCTCATTAAAATAACAACAATCTGGATTAGAAACAAAAAAAAGATTTATCATTTTGGAATTATCATTTGATTTAAGCGCTTCTGTTGCAAACTTAGGACCCAAAACCGAGCCTCCTAATCCAAGAACAACTACATTTTTAATTGGATTGTTTCTCCACCCTAAAATCTTGGAACTCCTTAATTGATCGGCAAAAAAAAGAAATTTTTCTAATTCGTACTCCACCTCACCTTTGATTTGATTTTCTAGTATTGGAGATTTTTTCCCCGCCCTCAAAACCGTATGAGAAAATGTAGCCTTGTTTTTGGTGGAATAAAACTCCAACATTTTTTGTTTTAATTGGGAATCTTCAGCTAAAAAAATAAGTTTTTTTAATATTTTAGAGTTAATATTTTGTCTTGAAAAATCTACAGTGATACCGCATTTTTTTATTACGAATTGAGTAGCAAGTTTTTTTTCTTCATTTGCGACTGTTGATTTAATTTTTGTCGCTTCTTCAATCAAATCAAGCCATGTTTTTTTTTCATTTGGAAGTTGAGTATTATTGGTCAAATTGTGTTTTCTCTTGTTTTCTTATTGCTGATTTATATGAATCAGTTCTAATGTAGGCGTTCAGGGTTAAAATTAGTATATATTTTACAAAAAAAAGAAAATTAAATGAAAAAAATCATGCTTGGAGCAAAAATTCATCGTGCAACCGTGACAGGGAACGATCTTCATTATGAGGGTTCATGCGCAATTGATGAAGATCTTATAGATGTAGCAGGCATGAACCTCTTTGAGAAGATAGAAATATACAATATTAATACTGGCGAAAGATTTGAAACTTATATAATTGCAGCGCCTCGAGGGTCGGGAATTATTGCCCTAAATGGAGCTGCGGCTCGCAAGGCTGTTATCGGCGATTTGGTTATAGTTTGTAGTTACCTTACTCTAGACATCGATGAGGTTATCGCTCACAAGCCTATAATAGTGTTGGTTGATGACAAAAATCGCCTTGTTAAATAAATTTAATTTTATTTAAACTTCTGTACTAGAAACGAATTATGCTTATCTTCAAATTATTTAATCAATGTGAACACTAACAAAACATCAATACTTTTAGATGATTTTTCCAGTTGTCAATCCAAGTTATCAAGTAGGATATATAGTAATCCTCAAAAAAAAATGGTCGCTATTTCTTATTCCGAAGTTAAGGATGTAATTGCAGAGATTGAGAAGGCTTTAGGGGACGGATTATTTATAGTTGCTTTATTTTCCTATGAGTTAGGGGGTTTTTTCAATAATTTGTCCCTTGGAAAATTTCAAAAACCCCTAATTATTGCCTGGGCTTTTAAAAAGGTTGAAAAAGTATCAAAATCCTCTGTGGATCTTTGGTTAAGCCAAGAAATTGAGGAAGATGCAAAGGGCTCTAAAAAATCATTAAACAACTCGGGAATTTGTAATGTTCGTATGAATTCTAATGAGATGCAATACGAAAAAAAAATAAAAAAAATTTTCCAAAATATCCTTTTAGGCAATACGTATCAGGTAAATTACACTTTTAAAGTTTATGCAAATGCATACGGCTCTCCAGTAGATTTGTATATGAAACTTAGAGAAAGACAACCTAGTAGGTTTGGGGCTTTGATTCGAGATAACGGTTTTAATGTCATGTCTTTCTCTCCTGAGTGGTTTGTTGAGCTTGATAATGGGACCTTGAGAGCAAAGCCCATGAAAGGCACATTGGCAGTTGCAGGCAGTAAGCCTTCAGATTTAAGCAAGGACAAAAAAAACAGAGCAGAAAATATTATGATAGTTGATCTATTAAGAAATGATTTAGGTCGCATAAGTGAGATTGGAAGTGTCAAAGTCCCTAAACTTTTTGAAATTGAACGGGTCGGGGAAATATTTCAAATGACTTCTACTGTGGAGTCAAAAATAAAAAAAAATATTGGTTTAGAAAAACTTCTTGAGGCAATTTATCCTTGTGGTTCAGTGACTGGTGCCCCAAAAAACCAAACAATGAAAATTATAAAAGATTTGGAAAACGAAGATAGAGGGTTTTATTGTGGATCAATTGGGTGGCTGGACCCTTGTTCCTCGCCAAATAGTTTACTTGGTAATCTTATGATGAGTGTCAGTATCAGAACTGCAGTCATGTCGGGACACAATTTAACTTTTGGCGTGGGATCCGGAATAACTATCGATTCAAATTACAAAGAAGAGTGGAAAGAGTGTTTATTGAAAGCATCTTTTTTGGTCAGGTTGCCCAGTGGGGTTGGTTTATTTGAGACTATCAGAATTGAGGGAAATGTTCCAAAATTCCTTAAAAATCATATAATTAGATTAATCAAATCTGCAGGAAATTTTGGAATACCATGTGATCCAGACCTTTTAGAAGAGTTGGTCCACCAAAAAATTAGTCGGGATAATGTTCAGAAGAACAAGCTTTATAAATTAAAAATAACCCTTTCTCCTGAGGGAAATTATGACATTGAGATAAATCCATTGGAAAACATTGACCCTTTTCCAAAAATCTTCTGGGCTGCAGAATTGATTGGAAAACAAAAATCAGTTGTTGATAGTAGAGATCCAACTTTTTATCACAAGACAACCAGCAGGTATATTTACGATCGTGCTTGGAAAGAGGCTGAAAAAAAAGGTGGGTTTGATGGGATTTTTATCAACGAAAAGGGGCAAGTCACTGAGGGTGGAAGAACTAATTTGTTCATTAGGAATGGCGATAATTGGCAAACACCGCCAATATCATGTGGATTGTTGCCTGGTGTAATGCGTGCGATAATAATAAAAGATAAGGATACAAAAGTGCAAGAAGCGCCACTGACTCCCAAAGATGTTATCGAGGCTGAGAGTGTTTACATTTGCAACTCACTTCGAGGACTTGTTGAAGTCGATTTTAGCAGTTTGGCCTCAGGAATTAATGTTCTGGAGTATTCTACTATTGATGAAGCATAGTCAAAAGGTTATTATTCTCGAATTGCCAGTAACAACTAGTGGTTAATTCTTTACACTATCGGTTTGACTAATTTAATATAAATATTGAGCTTATTTAAAAAACATAAGTACAAACAGGAGTTTATTTATGACCAAGCAACCCCCTGAAATTCAGGTATGTGCCTTTCCCAACAACTTGTCTATGGATATAAGTGACCCAGAGCTTTGGGTAGCGATGCAAGATGAAATTCAAAGGCAAGAAGATCATATTGAGCTTATAGCTTCAGAAAATTATACGAGTCCAGTAGTTATGCAAGCACAAGGCTCCGTTATGACCAATAAATATGCCGAGGGGTACCCGGGCAAAAGGTATTACGGCGGTTGTGAATTTGTGGATGTTGCTGAGGAGTTGGCAATTTCAAGATTAAAAGAACTTTATAAAGCCGAATATGCAAATGTTCAGCCTCATTCTGGTTCACAGGCAAATCAGGCAGTTTTTTTTGCATATCTCAAACCTGGAGACACCATTCTTGGAATGTCTCTTGCGGATGGAGGTCACTTAACACATGGAGCTTCTGTTAATTTATCAGGAAAAGTTTTCAATGCTGTTCAGTATGGTTTGAAAAGCGATGACGAGACGATTGACTATGATCAGGTTCGTAAGTTAGCGCAAGAACACAATCCAAAAATGATCATCGCGGGTGCTTCTGCTTACTCTCTAGTTATTGATTGGGGAAAGTTTAGACAAATAGCCGATGAGATTGGAGCTTATTTAATGGTTGACATGGCCCACTACTCAGGATTAATTGCTGGCGGGGTCTACCCCAGCCCAGTTGGAATTGCTGATTTTGTTACCAGCACTACCCATAAAACATTACGAGGTCCTCGAGGTGGAATCATCTTGTCCCAAGAAGAGCATGCGAAAAAGCTTAACTCTTTGATCTTTCCTGGTATTCAAGGAGGTCCATTGATGCATGTAATTGCTGCTAAAGCAGCTGCATTTAAAGAAGCTTTATCACCTGAATTTAAATCTTACCAAGAACAAGTTCTAAAAAATGCCTCAACAATGGCTAATACATTATCTGATCGAGGACTTAGAATTGTTTCTGGTAAAACAGATTGTCATTTGATGTTGGTTGATTTAAGAGCGAAAAACATTACGGGAAAGCTCGCTGAAGAAGTTTTAGGAAAAGCTCACATTACTGTTAATAAAAATGCCATTCCTAACGATCCTGAAAAGCCATTTGTTCCCTCTGGCATTAGAATTGGAGCCCCAGCCATGACTACTCGTGGTTTTAAGGAAAATGAAGCCATAACTTTGTCCAATCTCATCGCCGATTTACTTGATGCTCCTAATGACGATGCTGTGCTCAATAGTGTCAAATCAGGAGTTTCAAAGTTAACGAAACAATTCCCGGTTTATAGTAAATAGGCTTGATTTAGTAATTTGGGTGAGAAGAATTTTCTTCTCGTAATTTTTTTATTTTTTTGAGGAGAATTCTTTTGGCAGGTCGCAACTTTTTATTTGTCCCAGGCCCTACTAATGTGCCCGATCGTATTAACAGATCGATGATTATTTCTATGGAAGATCATAGGTCACCTATTTTCCCAAGGCTCTATGAATCAATATTACCAGGATTAAAAAAACTCTTTAGGACAACAACTGGTACTCCTTTTATCTTCCCTTCATCAGGTTCAGGATGTTGGGAAGCAGCAATAACAAATACTCTGTCACCAGGTGATAAAGTGCTTGCATCCAGGTTTGGTCAATTCAGTCATCTATGGATTGAAATGTGTAAGAACCATGGCCTTGAAGTCATTGAAATCGATTGTGAATGGGGTACCGGAGTTCCACTGGAGAAGTATTCCGAGATATTATCGAAAGATACATCACATGGTATCAAGGCAGTATTGGCCTGCCAAAACGAAACTGCCACTGGAGTAACATCAGATATATCTGGAGTTAGAAAAGTTTTAGATGACGCTAACCATCCTTCTTTACTTTTTGTTGATAGCGTTTCCGCATTAGGCTCAGTTGATTTTCGATTCGACGATTGGAAAGTAGATATGTGCGTGACCGGTTCACAAAAAGGTTTGATGCTACCTGCCGGTTTGGGTATTTTGTGTGTTAGTTCTAAAGCTTTGGAACTGAGAAAACAAGCTGGACTTAAGAGGGACTATTTTGATTTGGACCAAATGCTCAATGCAAACTCAACCGGTTATTTCCCTTACACCCCCGCACTGCCTCTATTTTATGGCCTCAAGGAAGCTCTTACTGTTATTGAAGAGGAGGGTTTGGACAATATAATTGCAAGACATCATTATTTGGCTGAGGGCGCAAGAGCAGCCGTATTTAATGGTTGGGGCCTTAAATTATGTGCAAAAGAACCAAAATGGTACTCTGATACAGTAACAGCAGTTATGCTTCCGGAGGGAATATCTGGTGCTGATATTATCTCTCAAGCTTTTAAACGCTACAATGTCTCATTGGGTGCCGGACTTTCTAAAGTTGCTGGAAAGTTATTTCGTATTGGGCATCTTGGGGACATGAATGAGGTTCATTTATGTGCAGGTATATCTGGTGCTGAGATGTCCATGTTAGATAATGGCGTTAAAGTCAAGCCTGGTAGTGGCGTTGCTGCAGCCTCTGAATATTGGAGAAACAACACCCCTCCCCCTGGATTACTAGTGAGGTAAGAAACTCATGGAAAAAGTTGTATTTTTAGATCGTAACTCACTTAAGGCAAACCTCAGAAGACCTTCTTTCGATCATGAATGGGGAGAATTTGATCAAACATTATCTTCTGACGTGGTTGATCGTCTAAAAGGAGCTACCATTGCAATAACCAACAAGGTTCCGATTAGGAAAGATTCTATCGATCAACTACCTGATTTAAAGTTTATTGCTGTTGCTGCCACTGGATATGACGTCATAGACATCCCTGCATGTAAAGACAGGGGCATAAGTGTGGCAAATATCAGAAATTATGCTGTAAATACTGTTCCTGAACATACATTTTCGTTGATACTTTCATTGAAGAGAAATTTAGTAGCATACAGAGAAGATATATTAGCTGGAAGATGGCAAAAGCATGATCAATTTTGTTTTTTTGATTATCCTATTGGCGATCTTTCTGGAAGTACAATTGGAATTTTTGGAGAAGGTGTTTTGGGTCAGGGAACCGCAAATATTGCCAAGGCTTTTGGAATGAATGTTTTGTTTGCAGATCACCCCCCTCCTAAAGCTGAGGGAGTAAAATTTACTGATCCTGAGGAATTACTTCGAGAAGCAGATGTAATATCACTCCATTGCCCATTGACCGAGAGTTCTAGAAACTTTATTGGTTTAAATGAGTTTAAAAAAATGAAAAAAAAAGCAATTTTGATTAATACTGCTAGAGGTGGTCTTGTTAATGAACAAGATCTTGTAATCGCTCTTAAAGAGGGGTTAATTGCCGGGGCTGGCTTTGATGTTCTCACAAAGGAGCCTCCAATAGAGGGAAATCCTTTGTTGGATATTAATTTGCCAAATTTTATTCTTACACCTCATGTTGCATGGGCTTCAGATGGCGCCATGCAATTTTTGGCCGATCAGCTGATAGATAATGTTGAGTTATTTATTTCTGGTGACCCCCAGCATCTGGTGACTTGATGTCTAAAAAATTACTATTTCAGTTCGACACTGATGTAACACCAAGTGTATTTGATACTGTTGTCGCATATGATGGAGGGGTGGATCACGTTACCGGAATAAGTAATGTAACTCCTGAAAATGTCTTGGCAATGGTAGATGGTTGTATATACACAAGGCCACCAAAAGAAAAACAATTTACCGGAATTTTTGTAGGTGGAAGCTCTCTGTACGAGGGACAGATGGTGTTTGACTCTGTTAAGAATCGTTTTTTTTCCAATTTTAGAGTCTCAGTAATGTTTGATTCCAATGGCTCGAACACAACTGCCGCCGCAGCTGTTGCAAATATTGCCAGAGTTTGTGAATTACATGGAAAAAAAGTTGTTATATTAGGTGGCACTGGTCCTGTTGGACAACGTGCAGCTGCTCTCTTTGCTAGCGAGGGTGCAGAGGTTTTTATCACTTCAAGAAGTATTGAAAAAGCCGAAAAAGTTTCAAATCAAGTAAATACCAGATTTAGTACAACCTGCGGTGCACTTCCTGGTGAGACACATCAAGATCGAGTCTCGTCTATAAAGGATGCTTCTGTTGTTATGGCAACTGGAGCGAGTGGAGTACTACTACTTGAGGAATCAGATTGGATTTCAAATAAGAATATTGAGGTTCTCTGCGATGCCAACGCAATGCCGCCACTGGGTATTCAGGGTATAGAAATGAATGACAAAGCCACTGATAGAAATGGAAAAAAAACTTTTGGAGCTATAGGTTTTGGAGGCCTGAAAATTGGTGTACATAGAGAGTGTATCAGTCGACTATTTCTCAATAACAATACCATTTTTGATGCGGAAGAAATTTATAAACTAGCCAAAGAGATGGTTTGATGACTGAAAAACCGGTCAATGTTTTTCTAACTGAATTGAGCTCTTCATCTGCAACTCCAGGAGGAGGAAGTGCTGCGGCATTAATTGGGTCGATGGGTGCTGCATTGGTCTCTATGGTAGCTAATCTAACAAAAGGAAAAAAGAAGTATGAATCGGTAGAGCCAGAGGTTTTAAAAGTTTTAGAAGAATCCGAACTTTTAAGGGTATCACTGGAAGATGCTGTCAAAAAAGATGTGGAAGCATTTGATGAGGTTATGTCCGCGTATGCATTACCTAAAGAGACCGATGAGGAAAAATCAACTCGTAGTGAAAAAATCCAAGAGGCATTAAAAATTGCTATTGATGCTCCCATGGAATGTGCCATTTTAGCTGCCAAAGTTATTCCGCTTACCAAAACAATTGCTGAAATCGGGAACGTTAACATAATTTCTGATGCCGGAGTGGCAGTTTTGGCTGCTAGAGCAGCATTCAAGAGTGCAGAGTTAAACGTTTATGTAAATGCCTCAGCACTTAATGATAGGAAACTAGCTGAAAAAAAAATTGATGAAATTAGTCAATTAGCTAAAGTTGTTGATATCGAGGAAAATGCGATTTTCTTATATGTTTCTGATGTAATACTGAAAAAAAATAACTAGGAGCCCACTAATGCCAAGTGACATTGAAATAGCCCAAAAAGCGAACATTGAAAAAATCTCCAACATAGCCTCAAAAATAAATATTTCAGAAGAGCATTTGATTCCTTATGGACATGACAAAGCCAAAATTTCGTTAGAATTTTTAAATAGTCTTGATAATAACCCTGAGGGAAATTTGATTCTGGTTTCTGCTATTAGTCCTACGCCTGCAGGTGAAGGTAAAACCACCACGACTGTAGGTCTTGGAGATGGCCTTAATCGAATTGGCAAGAAAACTTTAATATGTTTAAGAGAACCATCTTTGGGCCCAGTTTTTGGGGTTAAAGGAGGAGCTGCCGGTGGGGGTTATGCCCAAATTGTTCCAATGGAAGATATAAATCTACATTTTACTGGTGATTTTTCTGCTATTGCCCTTGCAAATAATTTGCTTGCAGCGATGATTGACAACCACATACACCAAGGAAATAGTCTTGGCATCGACTCTAGGCGTGTTAGTTGGAAAAGGGTTGTTGATATGAATGATCGCGCTCTCAGGGATGTTGCTGTTGGTTTGGGAGGTCCTGGAAACGGTTACACACGACAAGATGGTTTTGATATTGTTGTTGCATCTGAAGTCATGGCTATTTTTTGCTTGGCTGAATCCGTTCAAGATTTAAAAAGTAGATTGGGTCAAATCGTTATCGGTTCAACAAGGGATGGACAATTAATACGTGCGCGCGATCTTAATGCGCATGGTGCTATGACTGTTTTGTTAAAAGATGCTCTTCAACCTAACCTTGTTCAAACTCTTGAAAATAATCCTGCCTTTGTGCATGGTGGTCCTTTTGCAAATATTGCACATGGCTGTAATTCTGTCATTGCAACAAAAAGCGCATTACGTTTAGCTGATTTTGTTGTTACTGAAGCAGGTTTTGGAGCTGACTTAGGAGCAGAAAAGTTTGTAGATATAAAATGTAGGAAAACTGGTTTAAAACCAAAAGTGGCGGTAATAGTTGCAACAGTTAGAGCTTTGAAATATCACGGTGGTATAGATTTAAAAGAACTCAATTCAGAAAATTGTGAGGCCCTTGAAAAAGGGTTAGTAAATCTTGAACGACACGTTCATAACGTGACGAAAAACTATGGACTACCTTGCGTTGTTTCTATAAACAGGTTTACTCACGATACCGAAAGTGAAATCAGTTTGATAAAAGAGAAAATGCACAATCTTGGTGTGTCAGTTGTTCTCGCAGAACACTGGTCCAAGGGAGGAGAAGGAGCTGAAGACTTAGCAAAAGAAGTTGTAAAACTTGTTCAGCAAGGAACCGGCCCAAAATTTGTATATGATAATGATGATAGTCTTTGGGATAAATTAAAAAAAGTTGCCACAAAAATTTATGGGGCTTCTGAAGTAACTGCCTCGACTAAGGTAAAAAAACAACTTCTTGAATGGGAAAAGGCGGGATTTGGAAGTTATCCAATATGTGTGGCAAAAACTCAGTCTTCATTTTCAACTGATGCTACTGAAAGAGGTGCACCATCTGGGCACACTGTTAATGTAAGAGAAGTTAGGCTCGCAGCTGGTGCAGAATTTATAGTTATGGTCTGTGGGGATGTAATGACCATGCCAGGACTTCCAAAGGTTCCGAGTGTCGAAAAAATTGATGTTGATAATTCTGGCAAAGTTATTGGGTTGTTCTAGAATTACTTTACTCCAGTTATCCGCATGTCGCGTGGCTCTTTTAATTTAAACTGAGCGGGTTCTTGTTTTAGATTTTTTAGTCCGCATTCATGTAGTAGCCTTCCTAAGCTTTGAGGTGTGTAGCCCCATCTATGGACCATCAAAGGGTCCTTCCATCTCGGATCACCATAAAAAACCCACATTGTTTTTTGACCTTCTACCCCTGGCAGAGCATTTAAATCAGGATTTTTAAGAAACTCTTGACAAGCAGAAACTAAATTTGGGCATTCGAGAATTAATTTCCCTCCAGGTTTCAAAACTCTGACCCAATCCTTAATTACGTCATTAACTTCCCATCTCCAAAAATGCTCAACTACATGAACTGCAAGAATCTCATCTGCATAATCGGATTCAAAAATATTTAATTTTCTAATGTCACAATTAACGTCAGGTTTGTTGCCAGCTCTTTCAGAGACAACATCAACATTTGTGTAACCAGGTAAAATTTTGTCGCCGCAACCAAGATTGAGTTTTATTAGATGATCCAATTTTCCCCATTAAAAAAGGTGGCCAAGGGCGGAATCGAACCACCGACACAAGGATTTTCAGTCCTCTGCTCTACCGACTGAGCTACTTGGCCATTAAATGAATTATACGGTAATCCTTAGTATAATTAACTATGACTGTGATTATCTTTTTCCATTACTTAAAGAGGACTATTTAATGCACCAGACAAAGTGCTATGCAGCCCTTTCACAAAACAGCCCGCTAATTCATCATACTATTTCTAGACGTGAGATTGGTAAAAAGGATGTTTTTGTTGAAATTGAATTTTGTGGAGTATGCCACACTGATTATCATTATGCGAAAAATGATTGGGGAATTACCAAATATCCATTTGTTGGAGGACACGAAATAATAGGAGTCGTAAAAAAATTAGGTGTAGACGTAAAAAAATTTAATTTAGGTGATAGGGTTGCAGTAGGATGTTTCGTCAATTCTTGTAGAGCTTGTAATTCATGTCATAACAATCTTGAGCAGTACTGCGCAAATGGCTTGGTAAAAACTTATAACGACCCCACTTTAGATCCTGGAGGCTACACATTTGGGGGTTATTCTAAATCTATAGTTGTAGACGAACATTTTGTTTTTTCAGTACCTCAAAACCTAGATCCCGCTGGCGCAGCTCCTCTTTTATGTGCAGGAATAACCACATTTTCTCCCTTGAACCATTGGAGAGTTGGTCAGGGAATGAATGTAGGAATAATAGGGCTTGGTGGTTTGGGTCATATGGCAGTAAAGTTTGCAAGCGCCATGGGTGCTAATACCACTGTATTTACAACCTCGGAAAAAAAAACTATTGATGGATATAGACTTGGTGCTGACAACGTTGTTTTGTCTTTTGATCAAAGCGCTTTGAGAAAAAAAAATGGCAACTTTGATTTTATTTTGGATACCGTTCCGATTCCGCATGAGGTTTCAAAATACATGCCTTTACTTAAGGTTGACGGAACACTCTGTGTTGTTGGTTCAATTGGTTCTACAGGTGAGTTGAATACTAGACCATTAATTTTTGGAAGAAGAAGAATAGCAGGTTCCTTGGTGGGTGGAATGAAAGAAACACAAAAAATGTTAAGTTTTTGCGGTGAAAAAAATATTACCTCAGATGTAGAAATTATAAAAATACAAACTATAAATGAAGCTTATGATCGTATGAGAAAAAATGACGTTAAGTACAGATTTGTAATAGACATGAGGAAATTTTCGAATTAATTCCTTATTTTTTTAATAACTGATTTATTGCAACAAATGATGCCTTCATTCCAAATGAGGCCGTCATTGTCACAATAGATCCATATCCAGAGCACCCAAGTCTTGAGGAAGTATTTTTTGTTATTTTTATTGGACTCTGATTTGATGAAAGGACTGGGATTTGCATTTTACCTGCTCTTGGAAATTTATATTCTCTTCGAAGTTTGTACCTTAATTTGGATAGTAGTGGATCATTAGTTGTTTCGTGAAGATCTGTATGAACTATTTTGAAGGGGTCTGTCTTACCACCAGCACCTCCACATATTAATATTTTTTTCCTCCGATCACCGCCATTAAAGGAGTTTATTAACAGAATTTTTGCGTTCATATCATCACATGCGTCAATCCAAAAATCTGTGGGCTGTTGATTTAATATTTTTAAATTATTTTCTTTGGCAAAGAACACTTCGTGGAGTACAACTTCCATTGCTGGGTTTATTTCAATTAGTCTTTTTTCTAAAGCAGCAGTTTTTGGCAACCCAAGAGTGTTAATAGTGGCTTGGACTTGTCGATTGATATTTGACTCAGTAATGTGATCGCAGTCGACTAATACTAATTTTTTTATACCACTTCTTGTTAAAGCCTCTGCAACCCATGAACCTACTCCTCCCAAACCAATGATTCCAACTCTATAATTGCAAAGTTTTTCATATGATTCCTTCTCAAATAATTTACTAGTGGAAACAAAAGAGCGTTTCATTACATCAAGGCTTGAGAATTGTGGCACCGATTGTTTTTCTCGCCTCTAAAAGAGCATGTACTTTTACAGCCTCAACAAGTGGATAACTTTGGAAAACTGGGATCTCTATTTTTTTAGACAAAACCAGTGAAATGAGTTCTTGAGCAGTTGTTTTAAGTTCAATTTCGTCTGATGTGTATTGCCATAGTGTTGGTCTTGTTATAAATAAATTCCCATTCAAAAGACCAAGGTCAAAAGATGGCAATTTACCTGAGGCATTCCCAAATGCGACCATTAGTCCATACTTTTTTAAACACCTTAATGATTCATAAAATGTTTTTTGACCAACAGAATCAAAAACAACATCAACTCCTTTACCAGACGAGATATTAAGGCAGCTTTCTACAAAATCATTACGAGCATAATTTATTACATCATCAGCGCCATATTTTTTGGCAAGTTTTATCTTATCCTCAGAACTCACCGTCCCGATGACTTTGGCCCCGATAAGTTTTGCCCATTGCATCGCGATTAAGCCAGTACCACCTGCTGCCGCATGAAAAAGAATTGTATGAAATTTTTGTAGATTTGATGTCCGTTTAAAAAGGTAATGGACAGTCATTCCTTTTAAAAGCATAGCAGCAGCAGTTTCAAAATTAATTTGATCAGGGATCTTGATTAAAATCTCAGCAGGTATATTCCTATATGTGCAATAACTACCAGGTGATGGGGACACATACGCTACTCGATCTCCTTCTTTAAAACCTTTGACACCTTTACCAATAACTTCAACTATTCCAGATGCCTCATGGCCGATTTTCCCTGGTAAATTAGCTAAAGGGTAAACTCCATTTCTGTAGTAGACATCAATATAGTTTACTCCAATAGCTTTATGACGAATAAGCACTTCACCCTCAGCAGGTGATTTAATTGGAGTTTTCATTATTTCCATTACTTCAGGAGGCCCGTTCTTAGTAATTTCTATACAGTATTCCAATTTTTTTCCTTTTGATTTCTGATTTATTAAATTTTACTACTGTTATAGTTTATGTAATTAATTAATGTTTTTAAAAATTTATCCAAATACTTTTCATATTAATGGCGTGAGAACTCAATATGGCCGGACACTCCAAATGGGCTAACATACAACATAGGAAAAATCGTCAAGATGAACGTAGAGGCCGAACTTTTGGCAGGTTAATTAAAGAGATTACTGTTGCTTCAAGGATTGGAGGAAGTGATTCTTCCTCCAATCCAAGGCTACGCCTTGCTATGGATAAGGCAAGAGAGGCAAACTTACCAAAGGACAAAGTTAACGATGCTATTAAAAGAGGAACCGGTCAGCTTGAGGGTGTAAATTACGAGGAAATTCGCTATGAAGGATATGGTCCTGGTGGAGTAGCGATAATTATAGATTGTGTTACTGATAATAAAACCAGAACTGTTTCTGAGGTTAGGCATGCCTTCACAAAGAATGGTGGCAATCTTGGAACTGACGGATCGGTTTCGTTTCTATTTAGGCATTGTAGCCAATTTATCTTTGAAGCTGAGCATAATGAAGAAACTATACTTGAAATAGCTTTGCAGGCCGGTGCAGATGACGTTAGGGTTGATGAAGTTGGGTCAATTGAAGTATTAGGGCAGCCGAAGGATTTTTCTGAGCTTAAAAAATCTTTAGTCTTGCATAATTTAAATCCTATTTTTGCTGAAGTAACAATGAGAGCTGAAAATGAAATCAAATTGTCAGTTTCAACTGCATTACAAATACAAAAATTACTTGATGTAATAGAAGCAATTGATGACGTCCAAAATGTATATACAAATTTTGTAATCAATCAGGAATAGGTTATATGAGAGTCTTGGTCATTGGGGGTGGTGGAAGAGAGCATGCAATTGCATGGAAAATAGCACAATCTCCAAAAGTTGTTAAAGTCTTTGTTCTGCCTGGTAACGCCGGAACAGCAAATGAAAAAAAAATTAAAAACATTGATCTTGGTGAGCGATACAATCCAGAGGGCTTGGTCGAATTTGCAACAGAAAAAAATATTGACTTAACTATAGTTGGTCCTGAAAAATTCCTTGTTGAGGGAATTGTTGATTTGTTTAAATTAAAGGGTTTGAAAATTATTGGTCCTACAAAATCGGCCGCAAGACTTGAAGGCTCTAAAAACTTTTCAAAATCTTTTATGTTGAAACATGCAATTCCAACTTCAAACTTTGAGAGTTTTACAAATAGTTTTGATGCAAAAGAGTACATCAAAAAACAAAATTTCCCCTTGGTTATCAAGGCCGATGGTCTTGCAGGGGGAAAAGGTGTGACTGTTGTAAAGTCTTTATCTGAGGGATATTTTACTATTGACGACTATTTAGAAAAAAAACGATTCGGTACTTCGACTAACACTATCGTAATTGAAGATTTTGTAGTTGGAAGAGAAGTAAGTTTCATAGCATTAACAGATGGTAATTCGTTTTTTTCATTTCCTTTAAGTCAGGATCACAAAAGATTATTGGATGATGATCAAGGGCCAAATACGGGAGGAATGGGAGCTTATTCACCTGTAGGCTTTGTGGATGACAAGTTACACAGGAAAATTGTTGAAGTTGTAATTAAACCAACCATTAATGGTATGAAAAAAGAAGGCACGCCCTACACAGGTTTTTTGTACGCCGGTTTGATGATTTCGCCCGATAACGATATTAAAGTTTTAGAATATAATTGTCGTTTGGGTGATCCTGAAGCTCAGGTTTTGATGATGAAAATGAAAGGTGATTTTCTGAATGTTTTGGAACTCGCAGTTGATAAAAATTTAGAACAATTTAATGACTACAATGATTTTTGGGATTGTCGTTCATCATTAGGGGTTGTCATTGCAACAGCCGGGTATCCAAAAAAACCTGAATTGGGAGAAAAAATTAAAATCTCCCCTGAATTCGACCCTAGTAGTGACTCGATAAAAATTTTTTATGCGGGCACAAATTTTAAAGACGGTTTTTTGCTAACCTCAGGAGGAAGAGTTTTCTGCGTTTCAGTTTTGGACAATGATTTGTCTAAAGCAAGGGATAAAGTTTACTCGGTCGTTAACAAAATTGATTTCGAGAAAATGCAATTTAGAAAAGATATTGCTAAAGATGCCATCGATTAAGAGAGTAGCAAAAATGGAAGAATTTGACGTTATTGTTGTAGGAAGAGGAGTTATGGGTAACCTTGCTGCCTTAACAGCAAGTAAAGCAAACTTAAGGGTTCTTGTTGTCGGTCCAAAAGAAAAAGTAACCACAAAAAAAGTTTATGGTTCTCGCTCTTATGCATTATCACCATCTTCAATTGATTTTATCAGCAGTGTTACTGAAGGAAAAAAGATCGAATTAGAAGATCAAAATATTTCTTCAATGCATATAATCAGTAACACGGCAAAGGTCATTTTAAAAGCTGAAGAGGTTAAAAAAAAATATTTAGCAAAGATAGTCAACCATTCGAGTTTAATGGATTACCTTTTAAATTCGAATGACAGTGAGTTTGTAAAATTTTTAGAAGCCAAACCGCAATCCATTGACTATAAACATACCGATGACGGGGAGCGAATTATCTTACAGTTTTTTAGTGAGCAAAAAACTTTTCAAGTTAGTTCAAAGTTAATTATTGGAGCTGATGGAGTATCGTCATGGGTTAGACAATCGGCTGGAATATCCTGGGCAATTAAAAACTATAACCAAAAAGCTATCGTGTCTGAAATCGTTCCAGAGAATGATCACCAAGGTGTTGCTTGCCAGTGGTTTTACAACGAAGGAATTTTGGCTTTATTGCCGTGTCACAATGGGAATTTATCAATGGTTTGGTCTGTTAAATCAAGTTTTGCAGATAGAATCATGAAGCAACCTCTGGAAATTTTTTTAAATCATTTGCATAAAATAAGTCGAGGCAAATTTGGCATTTTAAAAATGAACACCAAACCAAAAAGTTTTAACTTGTCTATGAGTTTCGCAGATAACTTTTATGGTAAAAGAATTGCCCTTTTGGGAGATTCAGCCCATACAGTCCACCCCCTAGCAGGATTGGGATTAAATCTAGGAATATATGATTTAATTTCACTTGTCGAACAAGGTGATTGGTTTAGGGCAGAAAAGGAACCACTTTTCGATCCGGGCCACAAAAGAAAGTTACTTAATTTTCATAAAAACCGCGTAAGAAAAATTCCATTAGTTCAACACTCACTAGACTCACTGGTCGGACTATTCGCTATTCCAGGTCCTTTTGCTAGTTCTGTTAGAAGTATGGGTATGAACTTTGTTGATAATTCTTCACTCATAAAGAGCAACTTAATAAAACAGGCTCAAACTGTAATCTAAAAATATCTGGAGTTCTTGAAATGAAATTCGTACGTAAGTTTTTAACAATACTTCCTTTTTTTTATATAAGCCAGGTAGCACTAGCAGAGGAATTCCCCCCAGTTTCTGATAAGAAAAAAGCTTTTGTATCCCAGTCAGTTGAGAGATGGTTACAAGGAAGATACAAGGTTGATGAGGTATCCGAAACTCCCATCAAGGAAATTTTTGAAGTAAGAATTGGTAATGAGTTATTCTACGTTGACAATAAAGCAAAATTTGCAATTTTAGAAGGCCGAATGATTAATCTAAAGTCAGGTGAAGATTTGACAGCAATACGACTTGATAAAATTTTGTCCATTGATTTTGAAAGCCTGCCACTTGAACTTGCTATAAAGACACAAACTGGTAAGGATGGTGGAAAAGCCAAAACGATTGCAGTTTTTGAGGATCCGTATTGCACTTACTGCAAGAAATATAGGATGAATTTAGAGAAAATTAAGGATTTGACTATTTATACTTTCCTTTTTCCGATACTTAGTAAAGAATCAGTTGAAATCTCAAGAGAGATTTGGTGTTCAGAGGACAATTCTAAAGCATGGGAGAATTTCATAATTCGTGGAATAAAACCTCCCGAAATTTTAACCAACTGCGAGTTTCCCAAAGATAAATTATTGGGTTTGGGAAAAAAACTTGGCATAAACGCTACTCCTACATCCTATTTGGTCTCTGGAAAAAGGATACCTGGGGCTGTAAGTCAAGAATTGTTGGAAGGGGAATTTAACCAATTATAAAAATCATTAGATTAATTCGGTACAAATATAGTCATGATTCCGGGGTATTTCATACGGCCTGCTTGGTTCCCAGCATCCTTTCCGGATCCAAAATACAAATCACCGCGATTTGGTCCTCTGATAGCTTTTCCAGTGTCTTGAGCAAACACAAGTCGATTTCCACTGGATATTTTTTTAAGTATAGTTTTTGATTTTGGGATAACTGTTGATAGAAAAACCGGTAGTCCTAAGCTTACATAATTTGTATCGACTGCTATTGATCTGCCTGCAGTCAAGGGCACACCAAGTGAACCTATGGGTCCGTCATTGATTTTGATTTTTTTTGTTAAATTTTGAAAAAAAATGATTCTGGGGTTTTGATTTAAAAGTTCACTTTGACGAGATGGGTTTTTTTTTAGCCAATTTTTGATACCTTTCATACTTGCTGAAGAGGCGGACAATTCATTGTTTTTTATAAGCCAGCTTCCGATCGACCGATATGGGTGACCATTAGAGGCAGAGTAGCCGAGTCTGATTGATGATTTATCTTGAAGCTCTATTCTTCCTGAACCTTGAATTTGTAAAAAAAAGGCGTCAATAGCATTATCCAAGTAAACAATCTCGAATCCTTTGAGACTGTTGGAAGAGGATAGTTCTTTGCGAGATGGGTAAGGGATTATTTTTAAACCATTTTTAGTTTTGATTTTTTTCCCGTGAAACCATTTTTCTGTAGGTTGACCGTTCTTGGTAATTCTTTTAATAATCAGGTCGTCGGGTTTTTTGTAGAGTGGGTACGAAAATCGTTTTGATCGTTTTAACGAACCTTTTAAAATTGGTTCATAGTATCCTGTTATGGTATTGGGTGAAAAATCTATCTGGTAAGGATTAAAATTTTTTTCAAAAAATAGTTTTATTTCTTCTTGGCTGGAAAAGTTGATTTTTTTTGACTTTTTGCAGATTTTTTTAAACAGTAATTTTTTTTTAGACATTACATCACAGTTTTTCTCCCACGCTTGCCAAACATCTGAAAAATCTTCATCAGCCCATCCAGATAGTTCTGAAAAAGTTTTGGGCAGTAGTTTACCTTTTTTTGACCAAATGAGGGACAATGCAGTTTCTTGAGTAGCTGGGGGCTTTTTTGTTTTATAATTCAAGCTCTCTTTATTAGTAGTTGTTTTCGCCTCATTCTTGACAATTGGGGCAGGGCTTTTTTGTTTGTTAAATGAACAACCAATTAAAATAGAACTGAAGAATATGGTAAATATTTTTTCAGTTAATTTAAGTTTTTGGAATTTTAAAAGGAAAAAATTTGACATGATTATTATTCTTGCGGAAGCTTTATTGGCGGGTTTAATTTTAGGTCTTTTTGTTTGGTGGACTTTTAAAGGAAAAAAGTAATTTTTTCATAAGTTCCTGTAGTTTATCAATGAGTAATTAAGTTATGAAAAAAAATAAACAATCAAATTTTATAGCTCCCAGTATTCTATCTGCAAATTTTTTATCTTTAGGTGAGGAGATAGTCGCAGTAGAAAAAGCTGGGGCTGATTATATCCATTTTGATGTCATGGATAACCATTTTGTTCCAAATCTAACTTTTGGTCCTTTAATTTGCCGCGCAGTTCGATCAATAGTTGAGGTGCCCATAGATGTTCATCTTATGGTTTCTCCTGTTGATAGATTAATTGAAGATTTTATTGATGCTGGAGCAAGTATAATCACTTTTCATCCTGAGGCATCCAATCATATTGATAGAAGTTTGTCTATTGCACGTGATAATGGCTGTAAAACTGGGTTAGTTTTAAATCCTGCTACGCCAATCAATTGTCTAGATTGGGTTCTACCTAAACTTGACATAATATTAATAATGTCGGTAAATCCTGGGTTTGGTGGCCAAACTTTTATAGAAAACACTTTTTCAAAAATAATTGCAGTTCGACAAAAAATTGATGAGTTCTTAAATAAAGGTGGGCATTCCATAAGGTTAGAGGTCGATGGAGGGATTAAGGTTGAAAATATACAAGCTGTTAAGAGGGCAGGAGCTGATACTTTTGTTATAGGGTCGGGTATTTTTAATTTTCCAGACGCATCCCAAAACTTAGGTTATCAAAAAATTATGACTGATTTTAGAAAAGCGTTGGAATTTTAGTTATATGAAGTCCATTTCGCATAAAGATTTTTTAAATTTCGCGGATCAAGGTTACAACAGAGTCCCTATAATAAGGCAAGTTCTTGCGGATTTAGATACCCCTTTGTCGGTATACATGAAGCTCGTCAATGGCCCTAATAGCTATTTGCTTGAGTCAGTTCATGGTGGGGAAAAATTTGGTCGGTACTCCTTTATTGGCTTACCCGCCAAAAAGAGAATTGAGGTATATGAAAAAAATTTAAAGTTAATTGATAAAGGTGAGCTTGTTGAATCTCATAACGGTGATCCTTTGGATTATATAAAAAATTTTATGGGTAGGTTTAAGGTTGCACCTACCCACGAAATTTTACCTAGATTTTGCGGCGGTCTTGCAGGCTATTTTGGATATGACACAATTAGATACATAGAGCCTAGATTGAATTCATCAAATTCCTCTCAAAAAGCTGCCAAACCAAATGTTCCCGATATTCTTTTAATGCTTACCGAGGAGCTGGTTGTTTTTGATAATCTGACTGGAAATTTATTTTTAATTGTTTACGCTGATCCAACTCTAAAAAATTCATTTATAAAAGGAAATGAAAGACTAGACGAATTGTTGGCGTCTCTCTCCAACACTTTAATCACCTCTGATAGAAAAGAGCTGATCTCTACAGAAGTTGTTAGACATTTTCCTAAGGAAAATTTTTTATCTGCGGTTTTGAAGGCAAAGGAATATATTGCTGAGGGAGATATTATGCAGGTGGTTATAGGTCAGTCTCTTACTAAGGCTTTTGATGGTTGCCCTCTGACACTATACAGAGCTCTTCGCGCAATAAATCCATCTCCTTACATGTATTATTACGATGTTGGAGATTTTCAGGTCGTTGGGGCATCACCTGAAATATTGGTCAGGCAAGATTGGAATAAAAGAGATAATAAGAAATCTAGCAAGGTCACAATTAGGCCAATTGCTGGAACAAGACCTCGTGGAAAAAACGAGGAGGAAGACCGCAAAAATGAGGAAGAACTTAAAAATGATCCTAAAGAATGCGCAGAACACGTTATGCTGATTGATTTAGCTAGAAATGATATAGGGAGGATCGCAAAATCAGGAAGTGTAAGACTAACTGAAAAAATGATTATTGAAAGGTATTCACACGTAATGCATTTAGTATCCGAGGTCGAAGGATTGTTAATGCCGGATTTATCATTCATGGATGTTTTAAGAGCTACTTTTCCGGCAGGAACTCTATCTGGTGCTCCTAAAATCAGAGCGATGGAAATTATTGATGAATTAGAACCAATTAAGAGAGGTCTTTATGGGGGTGCTTGCGGATACTTATCTTTCTCTGGGGAAATGGATTTAGCTATCACCATAAGAACAGGAATTTTGAAAGAAGGATTGCTAACTGTTCAAGCTGGCGCAGGGATTGTGGCTGATTCTGTTCCTGAGAATGAATGGTTAGAGAGTGAGCAAAAAGCTATGGCAGTTTTAAGGGCTGCAGAAATGGTAGAAAAAAACATGCAGTAATTTATTTTCAAATAAAGTTAAATTGAGAAGATTAAATTAATGAAATTGTTGATGATTGATAACTATGATTCATTCACCTACAACCTTGTACAATATTTTTCAGAGCTTGGTGTAGATGTGGAGACAATAAGGAACGATATTATTTCTGTTGATCAAATCATGTCCAGAGGGTTATCGCACTATCCGGATAGAATTGTAGTTTCTCCTGGCCCAGGAAAACCCCAAACTGCAGGAATTTCTGTGGAACTAATTCGCCGTATCGCTAGCCTTAAAAGGCCTATTCCAATTTTAGGTGTATGCCTTGGTCACCAATCAATTGGGGTGGCTTTCGGGGCTAACGTTGTTAGAGCAAAATCCATCATGCATGGAAAAGTGTCTGCTGTTATTCATGGAAAAAAAGGCCTGTTTTCTGGTTTGCCGAGTCCATATAATGTCACTAGATATCATTCATTAGCTCTTGAGAAAAAAAATTTACCGCCTTGTTTTGACATCACCGCTTGGACTGATGATCAAGAAATTATGGCAATTAATCACAAAACTTTGCCATTTTTCGGGGTTCAATATCACCCTGAGGCCATTCTTACTGAGTATGGATTTGATCTCTTGAAAAATTTTTTGGACTATAAATGAATTCATCAGTTTTGTTATCAGGGGTTCCTCACCCAAAAGTTTTAGATGCACTTGGTAAATTATCAAAAAAAATTGATTTATCCAGAGGTGAAATGCGTTCATTGATGAAAAAAATAATGACAGGAGATCTGTCTGTTGCTCAAGTTGCAGCAATAATAATTGCATTAAGAGTTAAAGGGGAAACTGTAGAAGAGATAGTGGGTGCAGTTGAAATCATGAGAGAGTTAGTTACAGAGGTTAATTTGGGATCAGATGAGATAGTTGACTTGTGCGGCACGGGTGGAGACGGAGCTAGTACTTTTAATATTTCAACTGCCGCAATGTTCGTTGTCGCTGGTGCGGGCTTAAAGGTAGCAAAACATGGGGGAAGAGCTGTATCTTCTGCATCTGGTAGTGCAGATCTTCTTGAGGGCTTTGGTGTTAATATTAACCTTTCCTCTATAGAGGTTAGAGATTGTGTTGAAAGTACTGGAATAGGTTTTATGTTTGCTCCTAACCACCATCCTGCGATGAAGCATGTTGCCCCAGTAAGGCGTGATTTGGGTGTTAGGACTATTTTTAACGTTCTTGGTCCGCTTACAAATCCTGCGAGAGCGAAAAGGCAGTTGATGGGAATATTTGATAAAGGTTTATTAAGACCTCTAGCTGAGGTTTTGAAAACTCTTGGTTCGGAGCATGTTTTGTTGGTTCACAGTGAAAATGGTCTTGACGAAATTGCACTTGATGGAAAAACCTTTTTTGCTGAATTAAAAGAAGGCAAAATCACTGAGGGTATTATTACTCCTGAAAATTTTGGTTGTGATGGGTCTGTTTCCGGGGATTCATTAGAGTCCATAAAAATAGAAAACCTAGAACAAAGTAAAAATCTGGTTTTGGAGTCTTTGTCCTCGAACCCAGGAAATGCTCAAAGAATAGTCGCCTTGAATTCTGCAGCTGCACTTTATGTTGGTGGGGCTGCTCCTACTCTCAAAGAGGGATTTATGAAGGCAATGGAAACAATAAAATCCGGGGTTGCAAGAGAGAAACTAGATAACTTCGTTAAATATACATCTACAATTCAGAAAAATTAGTTTGAGAGAAATCCTTAAAGAAATTTTGACCTCGAAAGTTTCAGAGGTTAAAGATGCTAAAAAGAATAGAAGCGTGCACTCCTTAGAGGCAGATCGAGATCTATTTGAAATTTACGATTTTGAAAAAAAAATAGTCAATTATGCCAATTTAAAAAAACCAGGAATTATTGCTGAAATTAAAAAAGCGAGTCCTAGTAAGGGTGTTTTGAAGAAAAGTTTTGACCCATCTAATATTGCCATGAAATACGAGTTGGCAGGAGCAGCTTGCATATCTATTTTAACAGATATCGCTTACTTTCAAGGTTCAATTGACGACCTTGTAAGCGTAAAGAAAAGTTGTAGACTCCCTGTCTTAAGGAAAGATTTCGTAATTGACCCCTATCAAGTATTTCAATCACGAGCATATGGAGCAGACTGTATTCTTTTGATTGCCGCCGCTCTAAGCCTGAATCAGATGATTGAGCTTGAAGATCTTGCTATTTCACTTGGAATGAGCGTTCTTGTTGAAGTTCATAACGAGTCTGAACTTGATTTAGCTTTGTCTTGTAAGACTAATTTAATTGGAATCAACAACAGAAATCTAAATACCTTTGATGTAAATCTTGAAAATAGTTTTAAATTAAGTGCAATTGCTCCCAAGAACAAATTTATCGTTTCGGAGAGTGGGATTTCTTCTCATAAAGATATTACTAGTCTTATGACTGCAGGAATTTTTGGTTTTTTAATCGGCGAATTTTTTATGAAGAAAAAAAACCCTGGCGCTACTTTAAAGACATTGCTTGAAAAATTCTGAATTATAGATTGACAATAAGTCACTGACATAATAACATTTGGGGTTCCGCAAGGATATTCGATCTTTAAAAATTAACAACCGATAAGTGTGGGCATTTTTGTGATATTGCACAGCAATAAAACTTATGCTCATGCGAATATAAAGTTTTAGCGAGAATATTTTCTCAATATAACGTCAATATTTTGAGCATAGAAATAACTATAGATTAAACTGAAGAGTTTGATCCTGGCTCAGATTGAACGCTAGCGGCATGCCTTACACATGCAAGTCGAACGGCAGCGGACTCTTCGGAGTG
>MDTB01003549.1_pt1 | contig 38094 bp, 42 predicted proteins | sample 811161 | NCBI WGS metagenome assembly MDTB01 (sample SAMN05326650, study PRJNA326480) | marine metagenome | isolation source: seawater | place: Mediterranean Sea | collected 2009 | reverse complement strand
TAGACTCTTCTGATTGGGTAATGGCCCCAAACGTTTATGGAATGGGCTTGTTTAGTGATGGAGGAATATTTGCTACCAAACCCTATATTTGTGGTTCTAGTTATATTCTTAAGATGATGGATTTTAAAAAAGGTGACTGGTGCAATACCATGGATGGTTTGTATTGGAGATTTATAGACAAAAATAGAAATTTTTTTTTAAAAAATCCAAGATTATCTATGATGGTTAGAGTTTTTGATAAAATGAAAATAGAAAGAAAAAAATTAATTTTGCCAGCTGCTGATAAATTTATTAAAGAAAATACTTATGGTAATTAAAGTTTTTTTTAATAATTCATGTAATATTTGTAGGTATGAAATAAATCACTATAAAAAAGTTTCTGATAGCACTTTGGAGTGGGTGGATATTACAAATAACAAAGAAGCTTTGGCATTAACATCTAAATCGCAAAAAGAACTTTTGAGAAGATTACATGTTATTGATAATGGAAAAGTTATTGGTGGTGCAAAAGCTTTTTTGGTTATCTGGTCTAAAATTCCAAAATATAAAATACTTTCAAAAATTTTTAGTTTTAAGCCTCTATATTTAATTTTTCATTATATTTATGAAGTAGCTGCTTATTTTTTATTTATTAAAAACAAAAATCAATTAAAGTGAAGAAACAAAATTTACCCTCAAAAATATGTCCTAGTTGTGGAAGACCTTTTACTTGGCGAAAGAAATGGAAGTTAAACTGGGGTAAAGTTAAGTATTGTTCTAAGAAATGTTCTGGATAATTTTAGGAATATAATTTTTAAAATTAAAAAAACCTTTATTACAGTATTTCCAAGAAAGTTGATCAATTTTTCTATAAAGGAATTGAATATTTTCTAATTTATTTGAGATAATAAAATCTAAGTTTTCTCCAACTGATGGGTATAAAGCATAAACATCCTCATTATATTTTTTGATATTTTCTACTTTAATTATTTCACAATCTATCGATAGATCTTTTAATCTTTTTAACTGATCTTGGAGAAGAGATATTTTAAATTTTATCACCTTGTCACTTAGTAATATCTCTCTTTTTTCATTACTATCAACTATAAGAATTTTATTGAACTTTTTTTCTTTAAAATCGGAACATTCAAAAGATAAGTTATTGTCAAATATCAGAAGATTTTTACCATCATTAATGTTTGAGTTTAAAAATTCACTTTTTGATGTTGAGTATATTTTATTACTAATTTTGGGTTTTGCATTTTCATTAAGTTTAACTTTTTCATAACGATTATTAGTAAATTTTTTAATATTCCATTCAGAAGCAAGATAATGTTTGCCGGGTGTTTGGATTCCAGCTACCCATCTCCAGCCAAGAGTATTTGATGCGGAATCTCCATCATATAAATGTCTTAAAAAAAATTCTGCCCCTAATTCCCAAGGCAAATCTAAGGTAAAAATCCAAATACTGGCAAACCACATTCTTGCATGATTATGAAGATAATTTGTTTCTTTTAGCTCTTTTACCCAATCATTAAAGCATTGGATGTTAGTATTTCCTTCAATTGCATTTAAATAATATTTATTAGTTTTATATTTTTTTCTGTGAGCTTTAAGGTTAACCAAATAATCATCCCAAACACCTGGCTTTAGTTCAAGCCAACCTTTCCAATATACTCTCCATAGAACTTCTTGTATAAATTTTTCACTTTTAATAAATAAATGTTTTTTTAGAACTTTATTTATAATTTCTATCTCACTAATTATTCCATGGGTTACATAGGGAGATATACAAGAAATATTTTTTCTATTTTGAGCACCAAAATCAAAGTTTCTTAGTTTAGAATATTCTAGTAAGTTTTTTTCTATAAAATTATCTAATTTTTTTAGAGCATCAGTTCTATTATTTAAAAAATTCATTTATATTATTAATTTGTTTTAAGGCTACTAATTATATTAAAATTTTTATCCGAAACTATTATTTCTCCTGAAGCTGACCCTATACTAAGAGTTTCAGAAATTACAACAAAGTGAGTTACTAGAACTAAATTTTTTTTACTATTCCAGTTAGAAATATATTTTTTTAAGTCTTTAATTTGTTTGGTTTTATTTTTTACAAATCTATCGTCGTAGAATGAATTTAATGCATCGAAAGTCCTATAATTTTTAAATGCATATTTGGCTGTATCTTTACATCTGCACCATTCACTAGATAAAACTTTATCTATTTGAATTTTATTTTGGCTAAAAAATAACCCAATTTTTTTTGACTGATTTATCCCTTCTTGGCTTAAGTTTCTTTGGCTTGAACAATCTTTTAGATTAAAGTTTTCTGGATCTCCATTTCCAGGAGCATAAGCATGTCTAATAAAAATTAACTTTCCTCCTTCTTTGAGTGAATTAATTATTTTTTCACTAGAATAAGCTGAGTTTAAAAATAAAAAAAAAATTAGTACCAATGTAGTTATTAATCTTTTCATATTTTAGTATTAACCTTTGGATCGATGAAGTTTTTTCTTATGAAAATTAATAAATCTTTCTACATTTGATTTATTAAAAGTTTTATTTTCTTCAAACGAAACTTTTTTCATTGAGTAAGCATTACTTTTTGTTTGTCTAGAAACAATTGTAATATTACCTTTGTATAATTTTAGTTTAATTGAGCCATTAACCTTATTTCTTTTAAGATCCACAATTTTTTGAAGTTTAAATCTTTCTTTTGAATACCAATAACCATTGTAAATTAGTTTTGCATATTTAGGCATAATGTCATCTTTTTTATGCATAGTTTTTTTATCTAAAGTAACAGACTCAATTGCTCTATGAGCCGCTAACAATAAAGTTCCACCTGGTGTTTCATAAACGCCTCTAGATTTTATACCAATAAATCTGTTTTCAACTAAATCAGCTCTACCAACACCATTCTTTCCAGCTAAAATATTTAATTTTTGTAATAAGTTTCCTGGTGATAGTTTTTTCTTATTAATTGTTATTGGGTCTCCATTTTTAAATCCTATAGTTATAAAGGAAGCTTTATTAGGTGCTTTTTCAGGAGAAACAGTTCTTTGAAAAATAAATTCTGGTGCAGTATTTTTTGGATTTTCTAAAATTTTTCCTTCTGTAGATGTATGATATAAATTATCATCTATCGAAAAAGGTGGCGCACCCTTTTTATCTTTTGATATAGGAATATTATTTTTTTTTGCATATTTAATTAAATCTGTCCTTGAATTTAATTTCCATTCTCTCCAAGGTGCAATAATTTTTATTTTTGAACCAAAATAATGGTATCCTAATTCAAATCTAACTTGATCATTTCCTTTACCTGTAGAGCCATGTGAAACCGCATATGCCTTAAATTTTTTTGCAATACTAATTTGTCTTTTGGCTATTAAAGGTCTTGCAATAGATGTTCCTAATAAATAAACACCTTCATAAATTGCATGTCCTCTAACCATTGGATAAATATATTCTTTGACAAACAAATCTTTTAAGTTTTCAATAATTATTTTTTTTACACCAAGTGTTTTAGCATTTTTAATAATTTTTTTTTTATCAATTTTTTGACCAATGTCAGCAGTATAAGAAATTATTTCAGCTTTATAATTTTCTTGTAACCATTTTAAAATAATTGAAGTATCCAGGCCCCCGGAGTAAGCTAGAACAATCTTTTTTTTCATTGCTATTTTAAGTGCAGTTTTTTTTTGCTAAGTTGTAGGCCTTCGTGAATCCCATCATTGAATAATGATCAGTAGTTTGATTTCCCTTTGTTCCAGTACCTATGATCATTACTCTAGAAGCTTTTTTCATTGCTTTAATTAGTTTTAGCTCATCTGCATCTAAAGCCCAGGCAAATTTTCCTTTTGAAAATAATTTAAAAGCTTTTTTTCCAGATTTAATAGTTACCTGACTTGCCTTTTTAAATTCATATCCATTTGTTAAACTAATTTCATTAACAATTTTTTCAGCAGGTCTGAATGTAACAAATAATCTTGAGGGCTCTCTTTCAAAACTTTTAGGCGACCTTATCAAAGGAAGTGATTGAGCAAAACAAATTTTATTATTTTCTTGAATAAGTTTAAAAGTTTCCCAATTTTTAAACTTTCCTAAACTCTTCAAATCTTCTTCAGCATTTAATATGTTTGAAGAAAGAATAAATATAAATAAAAAAGTAATTTTTTTAATAATTTTTATGGACATGGGTTTGGATATATTTTTTGAATTTCATTAATTTCATTAATAATTTCATCTGATAGTTTTAAATTTACACTTTCTACATTTATTTTCAACTGCTCCATAGTTGTAGCACCAATAATAACACTTGTTACAAAAGGTTGAGTTTCTACAAACTTTAAAGACATTTGTGCTAAGTTAATATTATATTTTTCAGCTATTTTATAATATTTTTCAACTGCTTTTAGCCCATTATCATTTTGATATCTTGTAAAATCCTTGAAAAGATCCATTCTTGAACCTTTTGGTAATTTATTATTCCTATATTTACCTGTTAAATAACCAAAAGCTAAAGGCGAGTAGGCAAGCAATCCACTTTTCTCTCTAATGGAGATTTCAGCCAAACCAACTTCATAAGATCTGTTCAACAAATTATATGGGTTTTGAACTGCAATAACTCTAGGTAAATTTTTTTGATTAGATAGTTCTAAGAATTTAGACAAACCCCATGCAGTTTCATTTGAAATACCGATATATCTAATTTTTCCTTGATCTATAAATTTTTTTAAACTTTCTAAAATATCTTCAAAGGCAGTCCATTGATTTTCATCTTTTTTATGCTCATACCCAAACTTACCAAAATAATTAGTATTTCTTTCTGGCCAATGTAGTTGATAAAGATCTATATAATCAGTTTTTAATCTTTTTAAACTCTCCTCTAGAGCTTTTGTAATTTTTTTTTCACCATAATTATTTCCCCCACCTCTTACGTATGAACGCATAGGGCCAGCTACTTTTGATGCTAAAATTACTTTGTCCCTCTTTTTACTTTTTTTAAACCAATTACCAATAATTACTTCTGTATCCCCGTATGTTTCTTCTTTCGGAGGTATAGAATAAATTTCTGCTGTATCCCAAAAATTTATACCTTTATCAAAGGCATAATCCATTTGTTCAAAACCTTCAACTTCAGTGTTTTGTTCTCCCCAAGTCATAGTTCCAAGACAAATAGTACTTACATCAATATCAGTATTCCCTAGTTTTTTATAATTCATTAAAAAATTTTTAAGTTTTATTAAAATATTAAAATATCTTGAAATAGTTTTTAATAACCTTTATATATATAATTAATGGAATTCAATAAACAAAATATAAACATCAAATCAACAGCTGCTCAAGCACATGAAGTAGATGAGGGATTAAGATCTTATATGCTTAAGGTATATAATTATATGGGATCAGGCGTACTTATGACAGGCATAATTTCACTTTTAGTTTTTCAGTTTTCAGGTGGAATGGACATTACTCTTGGGCCAACAGGATTTGCTGGATTAACAAACCCGTTTGGGGAATTAATTTTTAACTCTGGTTTCAAATGGATAGTAATGTTGGCTCCATTAGGAATAGTTATTTATTTAAGCTTTGGTATAGCGAAAATGAGTGCTTCTAAAGCTCAAACAACTTTTTGGATTTTCGCAGCACTAATGGGAGCTTCTTTAGCTTCTATTTTTATTGTTTATACTCAAATGAGTATCGCTAGAGTTTTCTTTATTACATCAGGCACTTTTGGAGCTATGAGCATTTATGGTTATACAACTAAAAGAGATCTAACTAAATTTGGTTCATTTTTAATGATGGGACTGTTTGGTATAATTATTGCCTCAGTTGTCAATATTTTTCTAAAATCTTCAATGATGTATTTTGTTATTTCTATTTTAGGAGTTTTAATTTTTGTTGGTCTTACAGCATATGATACACAAAAAATTAAGAATATGTATTTGTCTAGTGATAATGATGAGGTCATAGGAAAAAAAGCTGTAATGGGTGCATTGACTCTTTATTTGGATTTTATCAATTTATTTATTATGTTATTAAGACTTTTTGGACAAAGACGTTAAATTAAACTAATTAACAAGTTTAAATTTTTTCCATCTAATATTTGAAATGAGACTTTTAAGATCTTTAGAAGCTTTAATAACATTTCCATTTCCATCTTTAACTAAAAATTTTTTTTCTGGGGTTAATTTTTTTGTTATTTTATAAATAGGATGGTCAAGAGATTTCTTGTAAATATTAAAACTAATTTCTTCCTTAGAAATATTTAGTCCATAATCTTTCCATTCACCATTTGAAACCATAGATGCATATAAATTTAATATTAATTGTAATTCTTTCTTATCAAAAAATTTATCTATTTTTTTTGGATTATTAATGATTAATTTTAAATGTTTGACCATCTTATTATTCCTTATATTTATTAATTAAAGGTAATTGGATTAATGTAAAAACAAATGTAAGAACTAGAAGTCCCCAGACTTTAAAATTAACCCAAATTTCTTCTGATTGAGTTCTCCATACAATTTCATTAAGTATAGCTATAAATAAAAAAAATATTGCCCATCTATTATTTAGCTTCTGCCAACCAATCTCTGTAAGATTTAAAGTATTTTTAAAGACAATTTTTAGAATGGGTTTATTTGTAAAAAACTTTCCAAATAATAAAATAAACGCAAAGAGTAAATTTATTATAGTTGGTTTTATGTATAAAAACACTGGGTTATCAAAATATATAGTTAGACCACCAAATAAAGTAATTAGTATTCCACTAAATAATGGTATTGGAGGTATTTTTTTTTCTAAAAAAAAAATAATCAAAAGAGCAATAATTGTCGCAATAATAAAAGGAGGTATTGCAACTCTTAAGTTATTTCCACTCTTATAGTATATAGTAAAAAATATAATTAAGGGACCAAAATCAGTAAGGAACTTTACAAATGATTTATTCATTTTAAATGTTAACATATGTAAATAATAAAAAAAATTTTTTTATTGATTTTTTTTAAAATAATAATATCTTAGATTTAATTATGTTAACTAACAGAGCAAAATTCTCAATTGGTAATATCGTAAAACATAAACATTTTGACTTTCGTGGAGTTATTTATGATGTAGATTTTGAGTTTAATAATTCAGAAGAATGGTATAAATCAATACCAAAAAAAATAAGACCTAAAAAAGATCAGCCATTTTATCATTTACTAGCTGACAATGATGAAGTTACTTATGAAGCCTATGTGTCAGAGCAAAATTTAGAAATAGATAATTCCAAGAAGCCTATAAAACATCCATTAATAGATGAAATCTTTACTAGAAAAAAAGGAAAAGGTTATTTTAAGCCCTCAAATTAGAATTTTCGCCTCAAAAAAAACATTTTTGTTTCAAATCTTTGACAAATTATTCATTTAAATTAAAAACAGTCTAATTAAGGGCAATTTAATTTAATCTTCATCTCCCTCTTTGTTTTGTTCTTAATTAGACTAAAGTTGTGACAAATTCCTGCATTTGACCAAAAAGAAATTTGGTCTATATTTACAAAATGTTTAAAATTTTAAATTCTTCAACTAAAACCTATTTTATTATTGAAAAGGTAAATAGTTTTATTAATTATCTATGCGTTTTAATTTTGATTTTGGGTTTAGCATTTTCTCTATTTTGGTCGCCAATTGATTATATTCAAGGTAATTCTGTAAGAATAATGTATGTTCATGTTCCTGCTGCTTGGATTTCATTAGCATGTTTTGGAGTTATGGGATTTTTTTCAATTTTAAATTTTATTTTTAAAACAAAAACGTTTGGCTTAATTTCTAAAAGTTTAGCACCTCTGGGTTTTATGTTTTGTATAATAGCAATAGTTACAGGGTCGTTATGGGGACAGCCAACATGGGGCACCTGGTGGGTTTGGGACGCCAGATTAACTTCTATGATTATTTTAGGTATTTTTTATTTTATATATATTATGTCATGGAAATTAATATCTAATAAAAAAATTGCTAATAATTCTTCATCAATCATAGCAATTATAGGCTTAATTAATTTACCTATAATAAAATTTTCAGTAGATTGGTGGGCAACACTTCATCAAACTTCGAGTATTAAAATTTTATCAAGTAATACAATGCATTATTCTATGCTAATACCTTTACTTATTATGTTTTTAGGTTTATCACTTTACTCTCTTGCAATTTTTTTTATGAAATATAAAATAGAAATTATTAAATTAAAAAATGAAAGGTTGGACAAAATATGATTAACGATTTAATTTTTATGGAAGGACATGGATTATTTGTCTGGTCTGCTTTTATATTTACTTTTGTTGGTTGTGTGTATTTATATGTTAAAACAGCAAAAGAATTAAGAAAACAAGAAAAAATTTATCTTAATAGTTTAAAAAAATTACCTGAAGTAAAAATTACAGAAATAAAGAAACAAAAATTAGCTAAACAAATTTTAGCTCATATATAAAATTTCTAAAATTTTAAATTAAACAAATTTAATGATTTCCAAAAAGGCAAAACGTAGACTTCTAGTCTTAATTTTATTTTTGTCTTTATTGATAATTGCTATAATTATAGTAATAAATTCTTTAAAAAAAAGTATTGTTTATTTCATTTCTCCTACTGAAATAGTTAAGTCTGAAAATATGGATTTTAATAAAAAGATTAGAATTGGTGGTATGGTAAAAAAAAAATCTATTAATGCTAATGGAAATTCAATAGATTTTATTATTAGTGACCTTGAAAATGAAATTTATGTCACTTATATGGGAGAAATACCTAACTTGTTTTCAGAAGGAAAAGGTGTTGTTGCTGAAGGCAAACTAAGAGACAAGAATTTTTTCATAGCTGATAAAATTCTTGCAAAACATGATGAAAATTATATGCCCCCAGAAGTTAAAAATATAATTGAGAAAAAAAACTAATGATGATTGTTGGATATATTGGTTATTATTCTTTAGTTTTTACATTAATTTTTTCTTTTGTATTATTATATTTTTCTTTTCAAGATTTAAAAAAAAAAAATTTTTATATAAATAAAAATATTTATTCATTTTCATTTTTACAAATATTATCAATTTTTTTGTGTTTTTCATGTTTAATCCTTTCATTTATCCAATCAGATTTTTCTTTAGCTGCTGTTTATGAAAATTCCCATACACAAAAACCTTTATTATATAAAATATCAGGCACCTGGGGAAATCATGAGGGTAGTTTAATATTATGGATGCTTATACTAATTTTATTTTCTTTCTTATTTTTAATACTTAGCAAAAAACAACCAAAAAAATATAGAATTGGTACAATTATTTTTCAAAATTTAATCATCATTGGTTTCATTCTTTTTTCTATTTTTACCTCTAATGCTTTTGAAAAATTATTTCCTATTCCTAAAGAAGGACTAGGTTTAAATCCAATTTTACAAGACCCCGCTTTAGCAGTTCATCCCCCAACTTTATATGTGGGCTATGTTGGATCATCTATTTTTTTTTCATCCGCTTTATCAGCCATGATAAATAACTATGTTGGTTCAGATTGGGCAAGATTAATTAGACCTTGGATTCTTATTTCTTGGATATTTCTCACATTAGGAATTTTTTTAGGATCTGTGTGGGCTTATTATGAACTAGGCTGGGGTGGATTTTGGTTTTGGGATCCTGTAGAAAATGCATCACTATTACCATGGCTCGCTATTACAGCTCTTTTTCATTCTATTTTAGTATTAGAAAAAAGAGGAGTTTTTCATTCATGGGTAATTGTTTTAGCCATTTCTTCTTTTACTTTAAGTATGACAGGCACTTTTCTTGTTCGTTCAGGAATATTAAATTCGGTCCATACATTTGCGAGTGACCCATATAGAGGCATTTATATTTTAACTTTTTTATTCTCTTTATCACTTATGGCCTTAATCATATTTTATTTTTATCAGCCAGAATCCAATAAAAATAATTTTTCACTTAATTTTTTAAGCAAAGAATTTTTTATATTAATTAACAATTGGTTTATTATTTTTTTTTTAGTTACAGTTTTAATTGGAACAATTTATCCTATTTTTTTAGATGTTATAAAAGAGGTGAAAATTTCTATAGGCCCTCCTTTCTACCATCTAGTACTAGTACCTTTTATAATTCCTTTCATGGCTTTTATGGCTGTTGGGCCAAAATTAAATTGGATTAAAACTAATTTAAACTCTCTAAAAAAAGATTTTTTATACACAGCTATAATAAGTCTGAGTTTTATATTTGGTCTTAATTATTTTATTCAAAGCTTTAAAATTATCTATTTATTAATTTTTTTATCAGCATTATTTCTGATATTTAATCTAACTCAAGAGATCTTTTTATTAATTAAAAATAAAAAAAATAATTTTAAAAAATTAGGTCGACATATCTCACATTTTGGATTTAGTTTATTAATTTTTAGTATTGCATTGAATGCAATTTTTTCTAAAGAAAACACTGCAAATATAGAAATAGGTCAAGATTTATATCTGTCTAATTATCAAATTAAATTTGAGAGTGTGGAAGAAAAAAAAGAGAAAAACTTTATATCTATTATAGGTAAATTTACACTTTTAGATAAAAAAAAATCTTTAGGTGTTTTAAAACCAGAGATTAGAATTTATGAACAACCCAAAACAATAACAAGTGAAGTTAGTATACTCTCACATATATTTTCAGATTTTTATTTAAATATGAGCTATATTCAAAATGAAGAACTATTTAATGTTCGTTTTCAATATAAACCGTTTATGTTCTTTATATGGTCTTCCGTAATCTTAATTGTAATTGGTGGATTTTTAAGTTTATTTAATATTAGAAAAAAATGAAAAGAAATATCTTATTTTTGAGTTTACTAGGCTTATTGTTTTTTTTTGGTCTGATCTTTTATAATGGTTTATATGTTGAAAAAAAATATTCAACAAAGCACTTAATCGGAAATGAATTACCAAATTTTAACTTAATCAGTTTAAAAGATTCTAAAGTTTTTTTGTCAAATGATGATTTAAAAGATAACAAATTTACTTTAATAAATTTTTTTGCATCATGGTGTGCTCCTTGTAGAAAAGAACATCCTTATTTAATGAAATTAAGTAGAATAAATAGTTTAGAAATTTATGGAATTAATTTTAAAGATAAAAAAAAACAAGCTCAATCTTTTTTAAAAAAAAATGGAAATCCATATAAAAAAATTGGTTTGGATTATGATGGATCACAATCAATTAATTTAGGGGCTTATGCCGTGCCTGAAACTATTTTGGTTAATAATCTGAATAAAATTTTGCTAAAATATATTGGCCCAATAAATGAAGATGACTATAACGAAATTATTAATTTAATTGAGGATTAAAATTGCCTTACATGAAATATTTTTTATTTTTTTTTATTATATTTTTATTCCCAAAGATTTTATTTTCTAATACTAATAATATTGAAAAAATTAATCCCAATACAATATATAAAAATATAAGATGTTTAGTCTGTCAAGGACAGTCAGTTTATGATTCAGATTCTGATTTTGCTCAAACTTTAAAAGAGATTGTAAATGATAAAATTAAAGATGGCTTCACAGAACAAGAAATTTATGAATTTTTAATTGATAAATATGGTGAATGGATTGTATTAAAACCATCTTTTAACTATAAAAATTTTTTATTATGGTCAATTCCATATATAGTTTTTGTAATTTTTGGAGTTTATATTTTTTTATTTATTAAAAAATCAAAATTACGTTAAATATTATTAGAAATATGAGTAAAAATGTATTTATTTTTTTATTTAATATGTATATGCTAAATCATGTTGTTAAATAGAGCTTATATAAAAATCTTGCTATTTTTTTTAGGAATTTTTTTTGTAACTATTCCCTTAAATTTAGCTAAATCTGAAACCAAAGAATTGGACGATGATAAATATACTTTGTTCACAGGTAAATTTGATTTTAGTGATCACGGAAAAAAATCTAATTTAATTGGGCTCGAACATCAGAGTGATGATTTGTTTAGAAATACTTGGATGGGGAAAATATTACCAGTTACGGGTGGCTTAATAACTGTTGATAATGCAATTTATCTTTATACTGGCGTAGAAGCTGAATATAATTTAGGTATACTCCAATTTAAACCTAGTTTTACCCCAGGTTTATATCAAAAAGGATCAGGAAAAGATTTGGGTTTTCCGCTAGAATTTAAAAGTGAAATAGAAGTTTCATTAAATCTTACTGATTCAACTCTTTTAGGAATGTCATATAATCATATTTCGAATGCAAGTTTAGGCACTAAAAATCCTGGAGCAAATAATTATTATTTTAATTTGTTGAAGAAATTTTAAAAGCCAAAACATCATTTTAAATGAATTTAAATAATTGTTATAATTTTGAGGATTTTAAAAGATTAGCAAAAAAAAAATTACCCTCACCTATATTTCATTATATCGATGGCGGCGCTGACGATGAAACAACTTTAAGAAGAAATACAGAATCTTTTAATGATTGTGATTTAGTTCCTAATATTCTTGCTAGCGTCGGTAAACCAGATTTGTCAACAATTCTTTTTGGTAAAAAGATTAAAATACCAGTTTTTCTTGCTCCAGCCGCTATGCAAAGACTTTATCATCCAGAGGGCGACAAAGCTACAGCAAGAGCTGCAGAGAAATTTGGTACTTTTTATAGTATGTCAACAATGGCAAATAATACTATTGAAGAAATATCAGAAATATCAAGTGGTCCAAAATTATTTCAGCTTTATGTTCATAAAGATAAATCAATTACTGATGACTTAATAGATAGATGTAAAGTAGCTAATTTTGATGGAATGTGTTTAACGGTTGATACTGTTGTAGCAGGCAATAGAGAAAAAGATCATAGAACAGGTTTTACTACACCACCAAAATTAACTCTTCAAAGTTTAATGAACTTTGCTATGCGTCCTGAATGGGTATTAAATTATTTAACTCATAAAAAATTTGAATTAGCGAATGTTTCAAAAAAAACAGACAAAGGAACAAATATTTCAAAGTCAGTTATTGAATATATTAATGAACAATATGATCCAGCAATGAACTGGGAAGATGCTGAATATTGTGTAAAAAAGTGGAATGGACCTTTTGCTCTTAAAGGCGTTATGTCAGTTGAAGATGCAAAAAGAGCTATAGATATAGGCTGTACTGCAATAATGATTTCTAATCATGGGGGTAGACAGCTGGATGGTTCCAGATCTCCCTTTGATCAAGTGAAAGCAATTTCAGACGCTGTTGGTGATAAATTGGAAATTATTCTTGACGGTGGAGTGAGAAGGGGAACTCATGTTTTAAAAGCTTTAGCTGCTGGTGCGAAAGCTTGTAGCTTTGGTAGAATGTTCTTGTTCGCTCTTGGTGCTGGGGGTCAACAAGGTGTTGAACGTGTATTGCAAAATATGCATGATGAAATTAACAGAAACATGATATTAATGGGCTGTAAATCAATAAAAGAATTAAACAGATCAAAAATTATTTTTAGAAAATGAAGTTTGCAAAAAATTTAGAAAGACTTGGCACAGAAAGTGCTTTTGCAATTTTAGCAGAAGCTAAAAAATTAGAAGCACAAGGAAAGGAAATGATCCATCTAGGTCTTGGTCAGCCTGATTTTAAAACTCCAAATCATATTATTCAAGCAGCAAAAAAAGCTTTAGATGACGGTCATCATGGATATGTTTTATCAAATGGAATTTTAGAGTGCAGGGAAGCTGTCGTAAAAAAAATTAAAAAACTTTATAATAAAGATATTGATCCTGAAAGAGTATTAATAATGCCCGGTGGAAAACCAACACTTTATTTTGCAATTTCTTGCTTTGGTGAACCTGGTGCAGAAATAGTTCATCCCACACCAGCTTTTCCAATTTATGAGTCTATGATTAACTATACTGGCTCTACGTCAGTTCCATATAATCTTTTAGAAAATAAAGATTTAAAATTTGATCCTGAAAAAATTTTATCTTTAATTACAGATAAAACAAGATTATTAATAATTATAAACCCAAATAATCCTACAGGAAGTTTTGTAGAAAAACCTGCAATTGATTTTTTAGCAGAAGGTTTAAAGAAGCATCCTCAAGTAGCAATTTTAAGTGATGAAATTTATAGTAGACAAATTTTTGATAAAAAAGAAATGCCAACATTTTTTAATTATCCAGAATTACAAGATAGATTAATAGTCTTAGATGGATGGAGTAAAACTTATGCCATGACAGGTTGGAGAATTGGATGGGGAGTATGGCCTAAAAAACTAGTTCCTCATGCAAATAAACTACTTATTAATAGTGTTTCTTGTGTAAATGCACCTACACAATTTGCTGGAATTGCTGCATTGAATGGTCCAGATGATTTTATTCATAAAATGATGGAAGAATTTGATCAAAGAAGAAAAATAATCTACGAAGGTTTAAATAACCTACCAGGAATTAAATGTAGTTTACCAGGAGGAGCATTTTATGCCTTTCCAAACATCAAAGACACTGGCATGAATGGTGATGAGTTTTGTAAAAAATGTATGCATGAGGCGGGTGTTGCAATAGTAAATGGAACTGCATTTGGGAAAGTAGCAAAAGATTTTGTAAGAATTAGCTTTGCTGCCTCTAGAGAAAACATAAATAAAGCCATCAAAAAAATAGAAAAAATACTTTAAAATAACTTTTTTGACCATTTAACATTTAGAATGTAGAATATAATTATGAGCAAAATAACTATGCCTAAAACTAATAATAAAATTTTTTTAAATAAAAAAATTTACGTAGAAGAACTCAAAAAGATTGTTAAAAAAGAGAATATTTTAAGTCATGAAGATGAGCTTAAACCATATGAGACAGATGGACTTTCTGCTTATAAAGAAATTCCTATGGCAGTTGTTCTTCCAGAAAATACAGATGAGGTAAGCAAAGTACTTAGGTATTGTAATGAAAAAAATATTAAAGTAGTTCCGAGAGGAGCAGGAACAGGCTTATCTGGAGGAGCACTTCCATTAAAAGATAGTATATTATTAGGATTAGGTAAATTTAATAAAATTTTAGATATAGATTATGGAAATAGATGTGTAGTAGTTCAACCAGGTGTTACTAATTTATCAATTACTAAAGCAGTAGAAAATAAAGGTTTTTATTATGCACCAGACCCATCAAGTCAAATTGCTTGTTCAATTGGAGGTAACGTAGCGGAAAACTCTGGAGGAGTTCATTCTTTAAAATATGGAACAACAACAAATAATATCTTAGGTTTAGAGGTTGTTTTTATGGATGGATCTATCAGCAGAATTGGAGGAAAAACTTTTGATACAGATGGTTATGATTTGCTTGGATTAATAACTGGCTCAGAAGGTTTGCTATGTGTAATTACAGAAGTAACAGTTAAAATTTTAAATAAATCTCAATCTGCAAAAGCAGCTCTTGTTGGATTTTCCTCTATTGAAGATGCGGGTAATTGTGTATCTCAAATTATTGCAAGTGGAATTATTCCAGCAGGAATGGAAATGATGGATCAACTTTTAATAAAAGCTACAGATGATTTTGTTAAAGCGGGATATCCAAGAGAAGCTGAAGCTATGCTAATTATAGAGTTAGATGGTACTGAATTAGAGGTTAAAGAATTAATGAATAGAGTTGTTGAAATTGCAAAAAAGAATAAGTCTTTAAATATAAAGATCAGCAAAGATGACAACGAAAGAATAAAATTTTGGGCAGGAAGAAAAGCTGCTTTTCCAGCTTGTGGAGCAATGTCACCAGATTATTACTGTATGGATGGAACCATTCCTAGAGGAAAATTGGCTGAGGTTTTAACTGAAATAAAAAGACTATCTAAAAAATATAATTTAAAAGTTGCAAATGCATTTCATGCTGGTGATGGTAATTTACATCCGTTAATTATGTATGATGCTAATGATATAGAATCACTTAACAAAACTGAAAAGTTTGGAGCAGAAATTTTAAAATACTGCGTAAAAGTAGGAGGTGTTTTAACGGGTGAACATGGTGTCGGGGTAGAAAAAAGAGAATTAATGTGTGAAATGTTTAATAATAATGATATTCAGCAACAAATAAAAATCAAAAAATCTTTAGATAAAAATTCTTTATTGAATCCCGGAAAAGTATATCCAATTTTAAGAAAATGTGCAGAAGAAGGGAGAGTACACGTACATGGAGGAAAAACAAAATTTCCAGACATTCCAAGGTTCTAATTCAAATGTAATTAAACCTCAAAATGAATTAGAAGTTTCTGCTATAATAAAAGAATGTTATGACTCTGGTATTTCTATTGAACTATATGGCAAGGGTTCAAAAAGAAATATAGGAAAACCAACTGAAACAGAAAGAGCATTAGATTTTTCTGAATTCGTAGGTGTTAATGAATACTTACCAGAAGAATTATATATAAGTGTAAAGCCTGGTACTCCAATATCTTTAATCGAAGAAGAATTAAAAAAAAATAATCAATGTTTAGCTTTTGAGCCAATAGATTTTGGATACTTATTTTTAGGAAAAAGTAACTATGGAACAGCTGCTGGACATGTTGCGTGCAATATTACTGGACCAAGAAGATTAAGCGCAGGTAGTATCAGGGATCATGTTTTAGGATTTAGAGGTGTAAATGGAAGAGGAGAAATAATTAAATCTGGTGGCAAAGTTGTAAAAAATGTAACAGGTTATGATTTAAGTAAAATTATTTGTGGATCTTATGGAACGCTAGTAGCTTTGACAGAAGTTACTTTTAAAGTTTTGCCTTCTTTTGAATTAAATAAAACATTAGTGATTCATGGATTAAACGTAGAACAAGCTTCTGAATTATTTGAAAAATCTTTATCATCCCCAAATAATATTTCTGGAGCATCTTTTTTGCCAATAGATTTGAAATGTGAAGGTTGTACAATGAATATTGAAAAAACATTTCAACTAAATGATCTAAAACATGGTGGTTCTATTACTGCACTAAGAATTGAAGGTGTAAAAAATTCTGTTGAAGAAAGGATAAATAATTTATTTAAAGATTTAATGATTTCTTCTTTTGAAACTTCAACTTTAGATGATTTACAATCTAAAATTTTTTGGAACAAAATTAAAAACCTTGAAATGTTTCTATCTAATAAAAATAATATTTTGAGAGCAGTTGTTCCACCATCTAAATGTGTTTTATTTTCTTACTTACTAAACAAACTACAATGTAAATATTTTATTGATTGGGCTGGCTCATTGTTTTGGATTGAAGTTCATGACTTATCTGAAGAAATGTTTGATAATTTAAGAAAAAAAGTTATTAAACTTGAGGGGTATATATCTATGATTAAGTCTTCTGAAAACCTACCATCTGTTGAAGAAGTCTTTACAATAAATATTGATAAATTTAATATATCTCAAAATATTAAAAAAAGTTTTGATCCAAAGAGAATTTTAAATCCAGGTAAAATGTACACAGGTATTTAATGCAAACAAATTTTTCTGAAGAACAGTTAAAAGATAAAGATATAAAATCAAGTGAAAAAGAGATTAGAAAATGTGTTCATTGTGGTTTTTGTAATGCAACATGTCCCACTTATAAAATTTTAGGTGATGAACTTGATGGTCCGAGAGGAAGAATATATTTAATTAAAGATATGTTGGAAAAAAATAAACCTGCAAATGACAAAATTGTAAAACATATCGATAGGTGTCTTTCTTGTTACAGCTGTATGACCACATGTCCTTCAAATGTAAATTATATGCATCTTATTGATAGTGGAAGAAATCATATCGAAAAAACTTTCAAACGACCCTTTGGAGATAGAATAATAAGAAAATTTTTATCAATAGTATTACCAAATTTTTTTTTCTTTAAAACAGTTGCTATTATAACTAATTTAATTAGGCCATTTAAATTTATATTTTCAAATAAGTTAAAAGAAATGATAAATTTAATGCCAAAACATTTTCCAAAAAATAATTTACAAATAAAAAAAATAAATTTTAATAGTAATAAAAAAAAATCAATATCAAGAGTGGCACTGTTAACCGGATGTGTTCAAAAGGTTATCTCACCACAAATAAATGAAGCAACAGTAAGACTTTTAAACAGACACGACATTGAAGTTATTGTCCCTCCTAAAATTAAATGTTGTGGATCTTTAAATCATCATTTAGGCAAAGAGGAATTAGCTAAAGAGGATTTTATTAAAAACATTTCTACTTGGTATGATGAATATTTGAATAATGGTTTAGACGCAATAATTTCTAATACTTCAGGGTGTGGAACAACTTTGAAAGATTATGGTTACATTTTTAGATCTAATAAAGAATTAAAGAAAAAAGCTAAAAAAATTTCAGATCTTACTAAAGATATAACAGAATATTTAAGTGAAAATGTTAAATTAAATTTTACTAATACAGATAAATTTAAAAAGTTTAAAATTGCATATCATTCTGCTTGTTCTATGCAGCATGGACAAAAGGTACATAATGATCCAATTAAATTATTGGAAAAAACAGGAAATAATATTTTAGAAATTCCTGAAGGACATATTTGTTGTGGTTCTGCTGGAACTTATAATTTGTTACAAGGAAATATTGCTAAAATATTACTGAACAACAAAATAGCAAACATAGAAAAAGTCAAACCCGATATTATTTCTACAGGAAATATAGGTTGTATAACTCAAATCTCTAATGGAACAAAAATTCCTATACTCCATACTGTTGAAATAATAGATTGGTATACTGGAGGTCCCAAACCAGAAGTTTTAAATAATTTATGAAAAAAATATTAATAACTAGACGATTATTAAAAAGTAACGAAGAAAGAGCATCTAAAATTTGGAATGTGAAATTAAATGCTACTGATGAAGTTTATTCACAAGGAGAATTAATTAAATTAAGTAAAAATTGTGATGGAATATTAACTTCAATTGTAGATAAAATTGATAAAAAATTAATAGAAAGTTTGCCTGCTTCTGTAAAGATTATATCTAATTTTGCTGTTGGCTTTGGAAATATAGATCTCGATGCTGCAAAAAATAGAAATATTGTGGTTACTAATACACCTGATGTTTTGACAGATGCGACTGCAGAAATTGCAATGTTGTTAATACTTGGTGCAGCTAGGAGAGCAAATGAAGGTATACAAATTTCAAAAACTCAAACATGGCAATGGTCAGCAGATTTTTTGATAGGTAAACAACTTTCAGGATCAAGATTGGGTATTTTAGGTATGGGAAGAATTGGTAGAGCTGTTGCTAAAAGAGCAAAATCTTTTGGAATGGAAATTCATTACCATAACAGATCCAGGTTAAACAAAGAATTGGAGTCGGGGGCAACCTATCATGATAATATTAAAGATTTATTTTCTGTATCTGATTTTTTGTCAATTAATTGTCCTGCTACAGAAAAAACAAAAAATATAATAAATAAAGATTCATTAAAATTTTTTCCTAATGGAGCAATTATTACAAACAGCGCAAGAGGAGATATGATAGAGGATAATGCAATGGTAGAAGCATTAAAAATTAAAAAAATTTATGCTTTAGGGCTGGATGTTTATAAAGGGGAACCTAAAATAAGTTCTGGATATTTAAATCATCCCAAAGTGTTTGTATTACCTCATTTAGGTAGTGCCACTAAAAAAACAAGAACAGATATGGCTGATCTAGCTATAAACAATATAGAGGAATTTTTTAAAACTGGCACTTGTGTAAATAAAGTAAATTAAATCTTGGATCAATTAATAATTTTTTATTGTAAATTGAATACCTAGCCATCTCCATTTTCCATCATCTTCTCTTTTTGTACAATTAATCCTTCCTCTTTCACTTTTAAATTTGTCTTTTAAATTTATTTTTATTGTATTTTCTTTTAATATTTCAATATCAGAATTTCTCCAAATATTTCCTTCATTAGAAAAACATGTAATATTTTTAATATTTTTTAAATCATCAAAAAATATTATTTTGACTTCAGGAGGGTTGTCTATATCTTTTAAGTATTTTTCCTCAGGGAATATTTTTTTATAAGGAAAAGGTATACTATTTATAATTGATTTAAATCTTTCAATTTCTCCATATTTTTCATTAATAGGAAATCTAGGCAATTCAAATATATTTTTTGACTTGTCAATTACTCCAGAGTGTTGTCCGAAAGCATATTTAAAATTTAAATTCATTACAATTTCTTTAAAATTGTTACTCCATTCTCCAAATGGATAAGAAAAATATATTGGAGATTCATTAATTTCTTTTTTAAAAATTTTAATTGCTTTATTTAAATCATTAGTAATTTCTTCTTTGTTTTTATCAACTAAATAATCATGACTATGACTATGGTTTCCTATAGTTGTAATTTTATTTTTAATTAATTCAGAAATTTCACTCCAACTCATATAACCTTTGTTTCCAACAGACTCCGTGTTAACAAATAAAATAAATGGAATATTTTTATCTTTTAAAATTGGCCAAGCTTTTTCATAAAAGGATTGAAAAGCATCATCTATAGTTAAAAGTATATATTTTTCATTGTCACTTTTTTTAACAATCTCATGTATTTGTTTTATATCTATATATTTAAAACCACTTTTTTCTATTTCTTTTAATTGTTTTTTAAAATCTTCAAGTTTAATATTTGTAGATGGGTATTTGTTTTCATCAAATCTATGATACATTAAACCAACTATACTATTATTTTTTAATGTACTAAAATTTAACTCTCCATATGATTTAGTTAAAAATAACAAAAAGAATATTAGAAAACAAATTATGAATTTTTTATCTATTAGTTTTGGCACAGCATCTCAATCAATATTTATAAAGTTAGAAAATAAGATATTTTATAAGAATTTGCAAAATATTAAGTTTGGTAGCGATGTACTTATGGATCAAATTTTGAAATTGACTTTAAAAAAAAAAATTAAATTTAGTAAATTATCTGAAGTATATATAAATCAGGGGCCTGGATCTTTCTCAGGCTTAAGAAGCTCTTTAGCTATTGCTAAGGGGATTTCCCTATCTCAAGGAACTAAGCTTTATGGCTATAATACCTTTTCATGGTGTGTATCCCACTTTTTAAAAATCAGTAAGCCAATTTATTGTATATTAAAAATAAGAAAAAACTATTTTATTCAAAAATTTAATAAATTAAAAAAACCTATTTTAAATCCAAAAATCATATCTAAAAAAGATATAATTACTAAATATAAAGACAGTTTTTTGGTTACAACCAGTGATTCGCTTAAAACATTTGATAAAGAAATATTAAATTTAAAAAACTTAAACATTACTAATTTAAACCATAAAATGCTTGAAATAATGAAAAGAAATAATTTATTACAAGGGAATTTAGTAAAACCATTGTACTTCAGATAAAATTATTCTTTTAAATAAAAGTTTTTGTAATAGAATATTAAATAAAAAATGAGTGATACAATAGAAAATAAATGTATAGAAAAAGGTGTTGGCTTAACTGCACAAAGAAAAATTATTGCTCAAGTTATGTCTAAATCTAATGATCACCCAAATGTTAACGAGTTACATAAAAGGGTTTCGCTAATAGATCCTAAGGTTAGTATAGCGACTGTTTATCGTACTGTTAAATTATTTGAAGAGGCAGGGATTTTGTCTAAACACGACTTTAAAGGTGGAAAAGCTCGTTATGAAAAAGTGCCTGATGAGCACCATGATCATTTAATTGATGTTGATACTGGAAAAATAATTGAATTTGTTGATGAGGATATTGAGAAACTACAAAAAAAAGTTGCTCAAAAACTTGGTTATAATCTTGTTGATCATAGATTAGAGCTTTATGGTTCTAAAACAAAAAAATAAGTTAATATGATTTAAATAAATCTTTAACCATCAGTAAAAGATTATCAAAAGTCTCATAAATATATATTGCATTTGGTAATTTTTTTAAGATTTCAATTTCAAATGTTTTAAAGATCCCCATTACTGATAATGAAATTATTATAATTAAAAATATATATCCAAAAAAGCCTAACCCATTTCTTTCATTTGTATTAGTAGAAGTTTTTTTTATTTTTGAATTCTTTATTTTTTTAAAATTTATTCTACCACTCAATTTGTCAAGTTTGATGGAAACATTTTTTTTTGCAAGCACACCACTTTTACCTGAAGGAAGTAATTCAGCCCATTGCATCCCTAAAAACTTATATTTTTTTCCATCAAAAGTTATTTCTTTTTTAAAATCTTTTATATTATTTTCTATTTTTTCTGGGCTATCTTCTTCAAAAACAGTTGGTTGGATTTGAATTTCATCTTTGACAGGTAATTGAAGCCACTGATAAGAACAATTACCACACTGGACTTTCCTCCCATTTTGAGGAATGTCACTATCATTTACATAAAACTTTTTAGAACAACTTTTACAGTGTATAATCATTAAAATTCTTAAATTTCAATTTTATTTTATTCTATCATTTGACTAAGGACAAGGATCTCCTGTTTATTTTTATTATCATAGGTTGAAACATCATCTTTATTAGTAAATTTTTTTTCTATTTTTTTACTATCTAATTTAGAAATAGTATTTATAGCTTCTAATATTTGATTAAGCTCAAAATCTTTCATCATGAATAATAAAAGTTAGCTTAAAATAAGTCACAATTCAAACAAAAATTTTTCACAAATCAATATTAAAATAAGGTTATGAAAAAATTTGTATTTTATATTATTATTTTTATCTCTTTTTTTAATATCAGTGGGAAAACAAATGAACTAAATCCTTCTCAATCAGATATAAAAGAAATTTTTAATATTGGAACAATGTTATCTCATGATAAAAAATTTACTTTATTTTTTAAATCAAGGGAAAAATCTATTTTAGCCAGAGGTTCAGATTTTAACTACATTACAGATTATCCTCAAGATTTGTATATTATTCATAATAAAACAAATGAGATAATTCCATTAATTACATATGATTGGTTTCCAAAAAAGGCAAAAAGTTTAAATATGAGCTCAAGTTTACCAATTTTTCCAGAAGATTATGCTTATTATCTATTAAACGATAATGAGACTTTAATAATGATTAGTGGAATAAAATCGATAAAATCAAATTTAAAATTTAATTTAAAAAATAAAAAATTAGAAAAAATTACCAATAATAAGAAATATAGAATTCTTGTTTCATCTTTGTTAAAAGATTGTGGATATAAAGATATTTATTCAACTTATAAATGTTCATATTACAAACCTTTGATTTCTATGAATTTAATTAATTAGAAGCAATCATTGCTTCGGCATAATTTTGAGCATTAAATATTTGTAAATCATCTTCTTTTTCTCCCATTCCTAAAGCAATTATTGGTATTTTAAATTTTTTACCAATTGCCAAAAGTATTCCACCTTTAGCTGTGCCATCTAATTTAGTCATTATAATTCCAGTTATATTAGATATTTTTTTAAATTCCTCTACTTGATTAATTGCATTTTGACCAGTAGTAGCATCTAATATTAAAAAAATTTCATGTGGTGTACTAGAATCTATTTTTTTTAAAACATTAACAATTTTTTTAAATTCATCCATTAAGTTTTTTTTATTTTGTAATCTTCCTGCAGTATCAATAAGCAGATAATCTAATTTATTTTGATTAGCGTATTGTAAGGATTTGTATGCAACAGATGCTGGGTCCGTTCCTTCGTTGGCTTTAATGATTTCTGCATTTATTTTTTTTGCCCATATATCTAATTGATTTACAGCAGCAGCTCTAAAAGTATCAGCTGCACTAAAAATAATTTTTTTATTTTCTTTAGCTAAAATCTTACCTAATTTTCCTACTGTAGTTGTTTTTCCCACACCATTAACACCAGCTATTAAAATAACACTTGGTTTATTTTTTTTTAGATTTTCTAAACTTTTTTCTAAAGGTTTTAAAGTTTCTATTATGTAATCAGAAAATAATTTTAAAATATTTTCTATATTTTCTGTTTTGGGATCTACTTTTACTTTAGAAAATTTCTTCTTTAATTCAGAGGCAACTTCAATCCCAACATCTGATTGAATTAAAAAATCTTCAACTTCATCTAGAATATTTTGATCAATTTCCCTTTTAAAAATTAAATTATTAATACCAAGAGATAAATTTTTTGAACTTTTACTTAATCCTAATTTAAATTTTTTAAAAATATTCATTGTTATATACTAATTTGAATTTTTTCTACTTTCGAAACTTTTCCAGTCATATATACATTATTAGTTAATTCCCAATTAATATTTATAATACCTTCTTCAAACTCAACGTTTGCTTTTCTTTCTGTTAATTTTAAAGAAGAAGCAGAAACAACTGTTGCACACGCAGCTGTTCCACAAGCTTTTGTTAAACCCGCACCACGCTCCCAAACTTTAACTAAAATATGATTTTTCTTTTTTATATTTGCAAAGGTTACATTACATTTCTCAGGAAAATATTTATGATTTTCGATTAAAGGTCCAATTTTTTTAATATCATATTCGTCAATTTCATTAACAAAAAAAACAACATGCGGGTTACCAATACTTAAAGCAAAGCCACCAAAAGATTCTTCTCCATTAATTTTATTTATTTTTATTTTTAAATTTTTGTGATCTATTTTTTTAATTAATGGTATTTTTTCCCAATTAAAAAATGGTTGACCCATATTAATACATACTGAATTGTTATTGTTTAACTCTGCATTTAAAATCCCAGATTTAGTTTGTAATGAAATTTTTTTTTTATTTTTTTCATTCATTAAATAATAAGCCACACATCTACTTCCATTTCCACAAGCTGAAATTTCTCCACCATCAGAATTATAGAATTTAAGAGATGCATCATAATTTGATGCTTTATTTATAAAAATTACTTGGTCACAACCAATATTTTTTCTATCAGAAATATTTATTATTTGACTTTTGTTTAGTGTGGTTTCTTCAATTCTATTATCGATAATTATAAAATCATTACCTAATCCGTCCATTTTTAATATATTTAATTTATTCATTGTTTAATTATTAACTTTATTTGTTGACTTTTTGAACCTCTATTTGTACTTTGCCATAATTTCTGCAAAAAAAGAGTTTTTTTGTGGTGCCTTTGGAAACAAAGGGATCTACACTAGTCAGCGAGGGTTCGCCCACTAGTGTAATTTGTATTGGATGTAATAAATATGTTTGAAAATTTAACTAATAGATTTGAAGAAGTTTTTAATTCTTTAAAAAAACTTCCATCGTTAGATGAGAAGCAGGTTGAAGAAGGGTTAAGAGGCATAAGAAGAGCTTTATTAGAAGCAGATGTCGCCCTACCTGTAGTTAAAGAATTAATTAAAAATATTAAACCAAGAGCTATAGGGCAAGAAATTATAAGATCTACTACACCAGGTCAGATGGTAGTTAAAATAGTTTTTGATGAAATAAAAAAAATATTAGGCACATCTGAGTCCAATTTAAATTTAAAAGCTGTACCACCAGTTTCATTTATGTTAGTTGGGTTACAAGGATCAGGAAAAACTACTTCTGCAGCAAAATTAGCTAATTATGTAGAAAAAAATCTTAGAAAAAAAACTCTTTTAGTTAGTTTGGATATTTATCGGCCTGCGGCGCAAGAGCAATTAAAAATTTTAGGAGAAGCTAATTCTTTAAAAACTCTAGAAGTTATTAAAGATCAAATGCCAGCTGATATTGCAAGGAGAGCTTTAAATTTCGCATCGCTTAATGGAGTAGATGTTATAATTTTTGATACAGCGGGTAGAACTCAAATTGATCTTTCAATGATGTCAGAAATTAAACAAATTGAGTCAACTATAAATCCTGTTGAAACAATTTTAGTGGCCGATTCATTGACTGGACAAGTAGCTGTTAATGTTGCTGAAGAATTTAAGAAAACAGTAAATCTTACAAGTATAATTTTAACAAGAACTGATGGAGATGGAAGGGGTGGTGCAGCTCTAAGTATGAAACATGTTACAGGCTGCCCAATAAAATTCATTGGAACTGGAGAAAAAATTCATCAACTTGATGTATTTCATCCTGACAGAATTGCTAATCGCATTTTAGGTATGGGTGATGTAGTTACTTTAGTAGAAAAAGCAACACAAAATATTGAAAAAGAAAATATTGAAAAAATAGAAGAAAATCTAAAACAGGGAAAGTTTTCAATGAATGAATATTTGAGCCAATTGAGACAAATGAAAAAAATGGGAGGTATGGAAGGAATTTTATCTATGTTGCCAGGTGTTTCAAAGATAAAAAAACAAATGGACAACGCTGATATTGATGAAAATATTATTAAGCAGAACGAGGCTATAATTTTATCAATGACAAAACAAGAAAGAGAAAATCCAAAAATTATAAATGGATCAAGAAAAAAAAGAATTGCTGATGGATCAGGAACAGATGTTTTAATAATTAACAAACTATTAAAACAATTTAAATTGATGTCAGGAATGATGAAAAAAATGTCAAAAAACAAAACAAATTTATCTGGAGGATCTTTTTCAGATATATTTAATCAATTAAAATAATAAATATGAGGAGTTAAATGTTAAAAATTAGATTATCAATGGGCGGAGTTAGAAAAAGACCTATTTATAAAGTTGTGGTTGCTGATAGTAGATTTCCAAGAGATGGTAGATTTATTGAAAAATTAGGTGTGTTTAATCCACTTCTTCCAAAACTTAAAAAAGAAAGAATAAGTTTAGTAGAGGAAAGAATTAAATATTGGATTAGTAAAGGAGCAAAGCCCACTTTAAGAGTTCAGAGAATTTTTGGAGAAGCGGGACTTTATCCAATGCCAGAAAAGGGTAATAATCCAATTAAGGCTGTACCAAAAAAAGATAGAAAAAAAGAATCGTCACAAGAAACTTCTGCTTCTGAACCTAAAAAAGAAGAGCCTAAAAAAGAAGAACCTAAAAAAGAAGAACCTAAAAAAGCAGAACCTAAAAAAGAAGAACCTAAAAAGGAAGAACCTAAAAAGGAAGAACCTAAAAAAGAAGAACCTAAAAAGGAAGAACCTAAAAAAGAAGATGCAAATAAATAAATGTTAAAGACTAGAGTTTTTACTTTATATCCAGATTTATTTCCTGGACCATTTGGAACTGGAATTTATAAAAAAGCATTACAAAAAAAAATCTGGTCTCTGGATGTTGTTAATATAAGGGATTCTGCAAAAGATAAAAATAAAACTGTAGATGACACACCTTTTGGAGGTGGGAGTGGAATGTTGATTAAACCAGATGTATTAGCAGCATCAATGGACAGCAAAATATTAGATGATCATGAACACACAATATACTTATCACCTAAAGGAATTAAATTTGATCAATCTTACGCAAAAAAAATGACTGAAAAAAAAATTATTAATATAGTTTGTGGTCATTTTGAAGGTATTGATAACAGAGTATTAGAGAATAAAAAAATAGAAGAAGTTTGTATTGGAGATTATGTTACTTCTGGTGGTGAGGTTGCTGCTTATATTTTTATTGATGTAATAGTGAGGTTGTTACCTGGGGTTCTTGGTAATCATAATTCTATTAAAGAAGAGTCTTTTGAAAATCATCTTTTAGAGTACCCACAGTATACAAAACCACAAAAATGGGACGGTAAAGAAGTGCCAAAAGTTCTATTATCGGGAAATCATGCGGAAATTAAAAGCTGGCGTTTATCTCAAGCAGAGGATATAACACGCCGACGACGACCAGACATGTGGAGAAAATATAAAAAAAATGATTAAAAATATTGAACAAATAAATGAATTAAGTGTAAAGAAAATTTCTCAGGGTAAGAAATTACCAGAATTTTTTCCTGGAGACATAGTAAAAGTTGGTGTCAGAATAGTTGAAGGTAAAAGAGAAAGAATTCAATTTTTTGAAGGTGTTTGTATAGCAAAAAAAACTAGAGGAATTAATTCTTCTTTTACAGTTAGAAAAATTTCATTTGGTGAAGGGGTTGAACGTACTTTTGCATTATATAGTCCAATTTTAGGCTCTATAAAAGTTATTAGATCTGGTAAAGTAAGAAGAGCAAAATTATATTATTTAAGAAGTAGAAAAGGAAAATCAGCTAGAATTGCTGAAAAATTAAAAAAGAAAATAGGTTTAGACTTATCAGAACAACCCTTGACTAAAGATCTAAATGTAAAAAAATCTGATGAAGATACAAAAGAAGAAAAAAATGAAAATAAAGAAAAATCTTCAGAAAAATCAAAAGATTAAAATATTAGATTTAAAAAAAAATTTTTTTTAATGCCCCAAACTTTATACGACAAAATTTGGAACGAACATATTGTTCATCAACAAAATGATGGAACAACTTTGTTATATGTTGATAGACATTTAGTTCATGAAGTTACAAGTCCTCAAGCTTTTGAAGGATTAAGAAATGCTAATAGAAAAGTAAGAAAACCAAATTTAACTCTAGCTGTGGCTGATCATAATGTCCCAACAACAGACAGATCACAAGGGATATCAGATCATGAATCAAAAATACAAGTAGACACTTTAGAAGCTAATTGCAAAGAGTTTAATATTAGACTATTTGGTATGAACGATAAGCGACAGGGTATAGTTCACATAATCGGTCCAGAACAAGGTTTTACTCAGCCAGGTACTGTAATTGTGTGTGGTGACAGTCATACAGCAACTCATGGAGCATTTGGAGCATTGGCTTTTGGTATAGGAACTTCTGAAGTTGAACATGTATTGGCAACTCAAACACTGGTACAAAAAAAAGCAAAAAATTTTAGAATCAATGTTAATGGAAAATTACCTATCGGAGTCACTTCTAAAGATGTAATTCTACAAATAATTGGAAAAATTGGAACAGCAGGTGGAACAGGTTATGTGATTGAATATTCTGGCAGTTTAATTTCATCTTTAAGTGTTGAACAAAGAATGACAATTTGCAATATGACTATTGAAGGTGGTGCTAGAGCAGGACTTATTCAACCAGATCAAAAAATCTTTAATTATTTAAAAAATAAACCAATGTCACCCAAAAGTGAAAATTGGGATAAAGCTTTTGAATACTGGAAAAATTTGAAAACTGACGAAGGTGCAAAATTCGAAAAAGAAATAGATTTAAAAGCAGAAGAAATTGAACCTATGATCACATGGGGAACATCTCCACAAGATGTAATTACTATAGATGGGAAAGTACCAAACCCCAAAAATGAGGCTGATGCTGATAAAAAAAATTCTATTGAAAGATCACTTAAATATATGGGTTTAAAACCTGATACTCTTGCTAAAGATATAAAAATAGATAAGGTTTTTATTGGAAGCTGTACGAATGGAAGAATTGAAGATTTAAGAGAAGCAGCAAAAATATTAAAGAATAAAAAGAAAGCTTCACACGTTGAGGCCATGGTGGTTCCAGGCTCAGGTCTAGTAAAAGAACAAGCTGAACAAGAAGGATTAGATAAAATTTTTATAAACTCAGGATTTGAATGGAGAGAACCAGGATGTTCAATGTGCTTAGCTATGAACGCAGATAAATTAAAGCCAGAAGAAAGATGTGCATCTACATCAAATAGAAATTTTGAAGGAAGACAAGGAAGAGGTGGAAGAACACATTTGGTTAGCCCTGGGATGGCAGCAGCAGCAGCTATTTCTGGAAGCTTGGATGATGTTAGGAAGTTCCAAAATTAAAATGCAAAAATTTAACTCACTTAAAAGTATTCCAGCATATCTGCCAATTGTAAATATTGATACTGATATGATAATTCCAAAACAGTTTTTAAAGACTATTAAAAGAACTGGATTAGGTAAGAATTTATTTTTTGAAATGAGATATGAGGATAATGGAAATAAAATTGAAAATTTTATTTTAAATCAAACACCTTATAATAATTCAAAGATATTAATAACTGGAAAAAATTTTGGATGTGGATCTTCAAGAGAACATGCTCCATGGGCATTACTTGATTTTGGTATTACTTGTGTAATCAGCTCAAGCTATGCAGATATTTTTTATAATAATTGTTTTAAAAATGGAATTTTACCAATTATTTTAAAAGAAGAAAAAATAAAAGAACTTTCAGAATATTCAAAAAGAAAAGAAGAAATTCTCGTAGATTTAAAACAAGAAAAAGTTATTTTTGGCAACAATGAAATAAAATTTGAAATAGATCCATTTAAAAAAGATTGCTTATTAAATGGACTTGATGATATTGCCATTTCTTTAGAAAAGGATGAAAATATTTCTCTTTTTGAAAAAAAATTAAATAAACAAAAACCTTGGGTATTTAATGATTAAAGTTAAAAAAAGAAAAATATTACTTTTGCCAGGAGATGGAATTGGGCCAGAAGTTATTAATGAAGTTAAAAAGATTATAGTTTGGTTTAACAAAAAAAAATCTTTAGATTTTGAAATTGAAGAAGGACTGGTAGGTGGAGCTTCATATGAAAAACATAAAAAACCAATTACTGATGAAGTTTTTTATAAGGCTCTTGAATCAGAAGCTGTAATATTGGGTGCGGTTGGAGGTCCTCAATGGGATAATTTAGAATTTTCAAAAAGACCGGAGAGAGCACTTTTAAAATTAAGAAAAGAACTAAAATTATTTGCTAATCTTAGACCAGCTATTTGTTTTAAACAATTAGTAGAGGCATCTAGTTTAAAACCTGAAATAGTTTCAGGTTTAGATATAATGATTGTAAGAGAATTAACAGGAGGTATATATTTTGGGGAACCAAGAGGAATAAAACCAATTGAAAATGGTGAAAGAAAAGGAATTAATACTCACACATATACTAGTGGTGAAATAATTAGAGTTGCTAAAGTTGCTTTCGAACTTGCGAAAAAAAGAAACAAAAAAGTCACATCTTGTGACAAATCTAATGTAATGGAAGCTGGAATTCTTTGGCGAGAAGAAGTACAAAAACTTAAAGATGATGAATATAAAGATATTAAGTTAGATCACATGTTAGCAGATAATTGTGCAATGCAATTATTAAGAAATCCAAAACAGTTTGATGTAATTGTAACAGATAATCTGTTTGGGGATATACTGTCTGATGAAGCTGCTATGTTAACTGGTTCTTTAGGTTTATTGCCATCTGCTTCAATAGGTGCAAAAGATAAAAATGGTAAAATGAGATCTATGTACGAGCCCGTTCATGGTTCAGCGCCTGACATTGCTGGATCAGGAAAAGCCAATCCCATAGCAACTATTCTAAGTTTTTCAATGGCGCTTAAGTATTCTTTGGACTTAGATAAGGAAGCAAATATCGTTGAACAAGCTGTTCAAAACGTACTTAATGAAGGATTAAGAACAAAAGATATTTTGTCAAAAGGGATGAAGGAAGTTTCTACTTCGGCAATGGGAGATGCGATAATTTCAAAATTGCAATAATTAATCATTTATTCTAGTTTAGTCGCATGAAAATTAACAATGTAGTAATTATTGGATCAGGCACTATGGGAAGTGGAATAGCTGCTCATTTGTGTAACGCAAATATTCCAGTAACATTACTTGACTTAAAAACTGAAATAAGCAGTCAAGCAAGAGATAAAATTTTTAACTCAAGACCCCCATTATTATTAGACAAAACTAAAATTAATAATATTAAAGTTGGAAATATCGTAGATGATTTTAATTTAGTAAAAGATGCTGATTGGATTGTTGAAGCAGTAGTCGAAAGAATTGATATTAAACATAATATTTATGAAAAAATATTTAAAGAAAGAAAAAAGGAAGCTATTGTTTCTTCAAATACATCTTCTATACCAATAAAAATTTTGTCACAACACTTAACAGCAGAAGAAAAAAAAGATTTTTGTATTACTCATTTTTTTAACCCAGTAAGATATATGGGTTTATTAGAAATTGTTAAAACTGAAAACAATGATTTAAAAAAAATTAATTATTTAAAATTATTTTGTGAGGAACTTTTAGGAAAAGGAGCAATAATTTGTAATGATACTCCAGGTTTTCTTGGAAATAGAGTTGGAGTTTATGCTATGCAAGTAGCTATGACTGAAGCATTTAATATGAATTTAACTGTTGAAGAAGCAGATGCGATATTTGGCAGACCAATGGGCATACCTAAAACTGGTGTTTTTGGTTTATATGATTTAATTGGTATTGATCTTATGGCAGATGTTTTGAAAAGTTTTATTAAAGAGCTTCCTAAGTCTGATCCTTTTCAAATAGTTGCAAAAGAAATTCCATTAATTACAAAATTAATTTCAACAGGATACACAGGGAGAAAAGGTAAAGGTGGTTTTTACCGTATTAATAAAACTGGAGGAAAGAAAATACTTGAAGCTTTAGATCTTAATACTGGAGATTATTTTGCTTCAAAAAAAATAAATATTGAGTCAGATAGAGCAAATCTTAAACAATTAATTAAAAGAAACGATAAATATGGCCAATATGCCTGGTCTGTAATATCAAAGATAATAAAATATGCATCTTCATTAGTACCAACAGTTACTAAAGAATTTAATGATATTGATGAAGCAATGAGATTAGGTTTTAATTGGGCAAAAGGCCCGTTTGAAATGTTAGAAGAAATTGGAGTAAAAAATTTTTTTGAAAAAATAAACGACTTCAAAGATAATAAATTCTTAGAAAAATTGTCTGAAAATAAAAATGAAAATTTTTATGGAGAAAGGCAAAAGTATACTGATATAGAAACTCTAGGGAAAATAAAAAGAGTAGCAATAAAAACAGATAAAAATGATTCAGCAGAAATTTATAAATTTAAAGATTTTAACATTATTGAATTTACTACAAAAGCTAATGCACTCGATTACAATTCAATGGATAGTTTAAAAAAGGCCTCAGATAAGCCTTTAATAATAATTAATGAAAGCATGCAGTTTTCAGCTGGTGTAAATTTAAATTATGTTATGGATTTTGCGAATAAAAAAGATTTTAAATCTATAGAAAAATTTATTAAATATTTTCAAGAAACCTGTAAACATCTAAAGTATTCTGAAAGTCCAGTTATTTCTGCCCCTTCAGGACTTGCTTTGGGGGGTGGATTTGAGGTTTTGGTTCAAAGTAATTTTGTTGTTTCTCATACAAATATTGTAGTTGGATTAGTGGAAACACTTGTAGGATTAATACCAGCAGGTGGAGGATGTAAAGAAATGTTGTGGAGGTGGTCTCAAACAGAAGAAGGAAAAAAAGACCCAGATTATGCACCATTAAAAGTTTTTGATATCATAGGATATGCGAAAACTGCTAGCTCTCCAATAGAAGCTGAACCATTAAAATTTTTGAGGCCAGAGGATAAAAAGATTATGAATAGAAATAGCTTGTTACCAGAAGCAAGATTAATATTAGAAAAAAACAAAAACTTTTTTCCTCCTAAAGAATGTACATTTAGATTCTCAGGTGAAAAGGTTAGAAAAAAAATGATAAATTTATTGGAAAAATTATATGAAGAGAATAAAATATTAGATCATGGCCTGGAAGTTGGAAAAGAATTAGCATATGTTTTAAGTGGTGGAGAAACAGATTTAAGCAAAGAATTAAGTGAAGACGATTTATTTAAGTTAGAGTTGGATGCATTTATGAAGTTAGTTCAAACCAAAAATAGTCAAGAACGTATTAAGCATACACTTGCAACTGGAAAGCCTTTGGTGAATTAGATGCCAACTTATATTGCTCCAGTAGAAGATATGATGTTTCTTTTTGAAAAATTAAAGAACAATAAACATTATAATGAAATAGAAAAATATAAAGAAGTAAGTTCTGAATTAGTAAAAAATATTCTAGAAGAAGCAGCAAAAATAAATCAGAATATAATATTACCCTTAGCAAAATCAGGAGATGAAAACCCTACAGTTTTAGAAAATGGTGTTGTTAGAACACCCCCGGGTTACAAAGAAGCTTACACTAAATATATAGAAGATGGATGGACATCGTTATCTTGTGATCCAAAATATGGTGGACAAGGTATGCCAAAAACTGTAAGTGCTTTTTTTGATGAAATGCTATCATCTGCAAGTTTATCATTTAAACTTTATAGTGAATTAAGTATTGGAGCATATAATTGTATCTCTCATCATGCCACTGATGATATTAAAAATAAGTACCTACCCAAAATGGTAGAAGGAAAATGGAGTGGAACAATGTGTCTTACAGAACCAGTTTGTGGAACAGATTTAGGGTTATTAAAAACCAAAGCTACAGAACAATCCGATGGAACATATAAATTAAGCGGTCAAAAGATATTCATTACTTCAGGAGATCAAGATTTAACAGAAAATATTGTTCATTTAGTTATTGCAAGGGCTTCTGACTCACCAAATGGAACAAAAGGGATAAGTTTATTTCTTGTTCCTAAATTTCTAGTGAAAGATGATGGGTCTATTGGGTCAAGAAATGGGGTTTCAACAGGCTCTATTGAAAATAAAATGGGAATCAAAGGTTCAGCAACCTGTGTTTTAAATTTTGATGATGCTGTTGGTTATATGATAGGACCAAAAAATAAAGGACTAAATGCTATGTTTACTATGATGAATTTAGAGAGAATTGTTGTGGGAATACAAGGCTTAGGTATATCTGAAATTGCCTACCAAAATTCATTAAACTATGCAAAAGAACGAAAACAGGGGAAGGCAAACAATAGCAAATTGTCTGATGGTGCAGATTTTATACTTGAACATGCAGATATAAAAAAATCTCTACTTAATATGAAGTCTATCATTGAAGGAGAAAGAGCGCTTTGTTTTTGGCTCTCTCAACAAACAGAGGTTAGTCTCAATCATCAAGATAAAAAAGTTAGACAAGAAGCATCTGACTTTGTTTCTTTAATGACACCTGTAGTTAAAACAATGTTTACTGACATGGGCATGGAGATAACAAGTGAAGCAATGCAAGTTCATGGAGGCTACGGTTACACTAAAGATCAAGGAATTGAACAGCTCTATAGAGATAATAGAATCACTCCAATTTATGAAGGTACAAATTCTATCCAAGCAGCAGATTTAGTATTTAGAAAGTTGGTAAATAAAAATGGTGATATAATTAAAAAATATTTAGATATGATGAAAAATGATTGCAAGATTGAAAATGATAATATGAAATTTTTTGTTAAAGAACTAGATTATCATATAAAAATTTTGTCTAATTTTACTGATTGGATAAAAGAAAAAGTACAAAAATCAAAAGATGATGCTAGTGCTGCATGTAATGATTATCTAAAAACATTAGGATTTGTTTCTATTGCTTATGCCTGGGTAAAAGTTCTAGAAGTAAGCTTTAAAGATTATAATAATAATAAAAACTTTTATGAGGACAAGATACAAACCGCAAACTTTTATTTTAAAAGAGTCTTGCCTAGAGCAGAGAGTCATTTTAAAATTGCTACTACTGGCAGTGATTATATAATGAAATTTAAATTTATTTAATATGAGTCATTACGATAAAAATTTAGGAAAAAATAAAGCAAATTTTGTTCCTTTAACACCAATATCTTTCTTAGAAAGAGCCAAAGATATTTATCCTAATTATGAAGCAATAGTTTATGAAGAACGAAAGTATACTTGGAGCGAAGTATACAAAAGATGTATTAAATTTGCTAGTGCACTTGAAAAAGTTGGTATTGGTAAAGGAGATACAGTTTCATTTTTAGCTTTTAATACCCCAGAGATTTTTGAAGCTCATTATTCTGTTCCTATGACAGGTGGAGTATTAAACACGATTAATATTAGATTAGATGCAAAGACAATTGCTTATATTTTAGAGCATAGTGACGCAAAGGTATTAGTTGTAGATAGACAGCTTCACACTGAAGTTAAAAAAGCACTAAGTTTATTAAATAAAAAAATTATTATAATTGATATCCATGATAAGTTTGCAGATCAGTCAAAATTAGAAAAAATTGGTGATTTAGAATATGAAGAATTTTTAAACACTGGTGATGAAAATTTTGTTTGGAAAATACCAGAAGACGAGTGGCAAGCTATTTCATTGAGTTATACTTCAGGAACAACAGGAAATCCTAAGGGAGTTGTTTATCATCATAGAGGATCATATTTAATGTCTACAGGGAGTGCTGTAGCATGGAACATGCCTAATAGGTTAAATTTTTTAACTATTGTGCCAATGTTTCATTGCAATGGTTGGTGTTACCCTTGGACTATACCTATGTTAAATGGGAGAACTATTTGTTTAAGAAATATTGATATTAAAAAAATTTTCGAACTAATTGAAAAATACAATGTTACTCATTTTGGGGGTGCACCAATTGTATTAAATATGATTACAGGAGCACCTGAAACTGATCGAAAAAAATTAAAACAAAAAGTTTATGTTCTAACCGCTGGTGCCCCACCACCAAGTATTATTTTTAAAAAAATGAAAAGTTTAGGCTTTGAAGTTATGCACGTTTATGGATTAACAGAAACTTATGGACATGTTACGCAATGTGCTTGGAATAATGAATGGAGTCAACTTGATGAGGAAAAACAAAATGAGATCAAGGCTAGGCAGGGTGTAAGATATCCTAATACAGAAGGAGTAACAGTTATGGATCCCGAAACTATGAAAGAAGTTTCTAGAGATGGTAAAGCAATTGGTGAGATAATGATTAGAGGGAATGTAGTAATGAAAGGATATTTTAAAGATAAAGATGCTACCGAAAAGGCAATGAAAGGTGGTTGGTTTCATACAGGAGATTTAGCAGTGATATATCCTGATGGCTATGTAAAAATACAGGATAGATCTAAAGATATCATTATTTCTGGTGGTGAAAATATATCCTCAATAGAAATAGAAAATACATTAGCTAAACATCCATCAGTATCTATCGCAGCTGTAGTTGCTAAACCAGATGAAAAATGGGGAGAAGTACCATGTGCATTTATTGAAATGGTTAAAGATAAACCTATCAGTGAAAAAGAATTGATTAGTTTTTGTAAAGAAACCTTGGCAAGTTTTAAAGTCCCAAAAAAAATTGAATTTTGTGAACTTCCAAAAACCTCAACTGGAAAAATCCAAAAATTTGAATTAAGGAAAAAGGCTAAGGAGATAAACTGATTTTAAACGTCAACAATAAAGACGTGTTTATATCTTCCAACGGTATGGACATCGATAAAAATAAACCATCTATACTTTTAATGCATGGAAGTGGATTAACCCATATAGTTTGGTCACTTCATGAGCAATTTTATTCTTCTCAAGGATTTAATGTTCTGTCTGTAGATATACCAGGTCATGGAAATTCTGAGGGTCCCGCATTAAAATCTATAGAAGAAATTTCTGATTGGGTAAAAGCTTTAATGAAAAAAACAGATATTAAAAAAATTATTATTATTGGACATTCACAAGGAGGCTTAGTTGGAATTGACTTTGCTTCTAGATATCCAGAATTAACTAATAAAATAGTTTTAGTATCATCTTCTTATAAAATGCCAGTTAATCAGGATCTTATAGATTTAGCTGAGGCTGGGGACGAAAAATCAATTTTATTGATGATGAAATGGGGATATGAGGGATCAAAAGCTTTTATTGGAGGTAATCCTGTAAAAAAAATAATCAACTCTGCCAGAGATATTAGAGAGATTTTAGCAGTAGACTTAAAGGCATGTAATAATTATAAAGATGGCGAAAATGCAATAAAAAAGATTAATTGTCCAACCTTATGTATTTTTGGGGATTTAGATAAAATGGTACCAGTTAAAGCAGGATTAAAAATGACTGAACAAATTAAAGACTCAGAAACAAAAATTATTTCTGATTGTGGTCATATGATAATTTTTGAAAAAGCATTCGAAATGAGAAAATTAGTAAAAGAATTTATTATAAAATAAAAATGAAAAATTATTCAATAGGCAAATCTAGAAGACTAAGGAGCACTCCTTATACTTCAAGAATTGAAAAACAAGGAGTAACAACTTACACAATTTATAACCATATGTTGTTACCCTCTGCTTTTGGTTCTATAGAAGAGTCTTATCATCATTTAAAAGAACATGTTCAAGTTTGGGATGTAGCGGCAGAAAGGCAAGTACAAATTTCTGGAAAAGATTCTGCAGAATTAATGCAATTGATGACTTGTAGAGATTTATCTAAATCCAAAGTTGGTAGATGTTATTATTGTCCAATTATAGATAATGAGGGTGGTATAATTAATGATCCAGTAGTTTTAAAATTAAATGAAGAAAAATGGTGGATATCAATAGCAGACTCAGATGTAATTC
>MDTB01129205.1_pt1 | contig 38128 bp, 36 predicted proteins | sample 811161 | NCBI WGS metagenome assembly MDTB01 (sample SAMN05326650, study PRJNA326480) | marine metagenome | isolation source: seawater | place: Mediterranean Sea | collected 2009 | reverse complement strand
TATGATTCCTTTGTCCGAAATGGAGTTATTAATGTCCAAAGTTAAAACTATCGACAATTTAATTAAAAGCTAATTAAATTATCTCATTTAAAATAAGGAACAAAATGAATAAAAAAAATTTTAATAAAAAGGTTTCGCTGATACCTTTTAACCAACTGACAGGTCCCATCTATTGTGGCTGGTCATTATCTCCGTTCGGCCAATGTTATATCCTGCTTCAATCCAACATCGTAGTTGGACTAGCATTTAAAAATAACGAGACCGAAAATAAAATTGAAACGGCGATTAAAGCTCAATGGTCAAAAAATGCTCCAAAATTCGAACCTTTAAACACAGATCAAATTGCAAAGGATATTTTTGTAAGAGATATAAGAATCAATATTTCTTTTAGTGGTAGCCAGCTTCAAGCTAGGGTTTGGAAAGCATTATTAGAAATATCCCGAGGGGAAACTGCCACATATTCTTTTATTGCCAAGAAAATTAAAAATCCGAAGGCCATTAGGGCCGTCGCAACAGCAATAGGTCAAAACCCAATCGCTTGGTTAATTCCATGTCATCGTATAATTAGAAAATCTGGTGGGCTTGGTGGCTACCGCTGGGGTCTAAAAATCAAAAAATTAATGTTATCAAATGAGACACAAATATAATTCTTATCGTCGCCCCGAAATTCGCTTTGCAGAGGGTTCAGTTTTGAGTTTACCCTCTCTCAGAGCGACGAAGATTCCAGAAAGCAATATTAAGATTATACCTACAGCAGATAAAATATCAGGAAATTCCGACCAAATAAAATAACCCCAAAAAACTGCTAGCGGCAGTGTGCTATATTCAAACGGAGCGACCAAACTCGCAGAACTGTGTCTATATGCTTGGGCTATAAAGTAGCCACCCAATGCACTGCTAATACCAGCCAAAAATAATATTAAAATCATTTGTTGTGTAGGAAGCACCCAAGCTCTAAAAATAAATTGTAAAGCAGGATCGTCACTTAAGTTAAACTTTCCATCTCCAAAAACTAATCCCATTAGGAGACAAGAAGCTATAAACGTGAGATGCAGATAAAAAGACATAACAACGGCAGTCTCAGTCAAACCCATATTACGGGTAATTATATTCTTTAGTGAATATGCCAATGCAGCAACCAGTGGTAGCAATACCGCCCATTCAAAGTTAATTGATCCAGGTTTTATAATTAAAATAACACCAACCATTCCGACAACTAGAGCAGACCAGCGGCGAATACCGACTTTTTCTTTTAAAATCAAAGAAGATAGTGCAGTTATAATCAATGGAGCTACAAAAAAAATTGCTGAAGCATCCCCCAATTGAATAGTTGCAAGAGCTGAAAAAAAACATAAGTTTGCTATAACCAAGCAAAAACCACCAAATATATGCAATAATGGTCTTCTAGTTTTTAATGCTACCCACCCACCTTCAAAAGGCAGAAAAACCGATAAAGTAAAAATTAAAGCTATCACAGCTCTAAAAAGCACAACCTCATGAAGCGGCATTGTTTCCGTAAAAAACTTTATTGCAATATCATTTACAGAAAAAGCAAACCCCGCAAACAAAGCGCAAAAAATGCTAAATTTTAAACCTTTTAACAAAAACTTTTTCCTCTTTATTATCAATAAAAATATCGTCAAAAATTGTTTAGTCTACTACGTCTACGACTCCACTTTAGCAAAAAAGCGACTCAGATATTCAAGAGGTCAATGTGTTAATATATTAGTTGAAAGAACTAAAAGTAGAGCAAGACAAACCATTAAAAAACCAACGCTAAAATCAAATATCCTCCAAGCACTTGGTCTTTTCATTACTGGCATTAAAAACTTTGCACCATAGCCTAAACCAAAAAAGAAAAAGAAACTTGCTGCTGATGCACCTAGCCCAAATATAACTTGGTCTAACCCATCGTATTGTAATGAAATAGTCCCAACTAAAAAAACCGTATCAAGATAAACGTGGGGATTACCGAACGATAGAATGAAAATCATAACCATCGTTACCCTAAATTCTGATCTTTCATTTTTTTCTAACATCAATGAAGTAGTTTCACCGAGTGCACTTTTGAATCGAAGGCAGCCATATAGAAATAGCCAACATGCGGCGAGACCAATCAGAAAAGGTTTCAACCAAATAATATCCTCAATAACAAAAAAAGATAAGCCATAAATTCCAACAAAAATTAAAATAGTGTCTGAAAGTGAACAAAAAATTACTACTGGAAAAACAAACTTTCTTAAAAGACCTTGCCTAAAAACAAAAACATTTTGAGCTCCGATTGCAAAAATCAATGAAAAGCCAAGCAAAAAGCCTTGAGTCAATGGTAACGCCATTTAATTTTAATCCTAACGTTCATCAAATTTGAACTGATGCGATGAAATTGGAAACCCTGTTGAGAACTCATCCAATTTATTAATAAAATTTTTAAACATATCCCGATCACCCGTTATCCTTACATCGGAATTTTTAAAAACAACCCAATCTATCTCTCCCAAAGCTAATGAACTAAGGGAGTCACGTTCTAATTCTACCGATATGTCAACCGAAGAGAGACCTCCCGTTCCATTTTTTAAAACTGAGTTATTAAGTACCGAGTGAAATCTCTGTTTGGTATCTGTCAATATCCAGTTTATTGTAAGCTGATCTTGAATTACCTTTGGGCCATTTACTCGAATACTGAGTGAATTTAATAAAAGCAATGTATCCATTCCCTTCATAACATCTCTTAGATTACGATGATTTTTAACTTTTTTTGTCAAACCGCTCGTTAGCTCTTGAGCAGCTGACAAGTATGCATTTCGCCATGTAGCATTTTCACATTGGTAACCAAGTTGAGTATGCGCAGAAGCCGCTAAATTTTTTGCCTCACAGTTTTCAGGTTCAATCCAAATTACTTTATCCAAAACATAGACTACCCACCGATAATTACCTTTCTCATAATCAACTTGAGCTTTTTTGATCACCAGATCAACTCCACCCATATATTCAATCGTTTTATTTGCAAGTTCTCTAGGTGGTAACATGTCTAAGTTAGCAGGATTTCCATCATACCAGCCCAAATAATATGAATAGACTCCTTGCACGTTATGTTTCAAACTACCGTAATAACCTCTTAAATGCCACAATCTTTCCAATGAAGGTGGGAAACTTATTTTATTTGCAATCTCTGACGGAATAAAGCCATGGCTCATATATCTAAGAGTTTGGTCATGGATGTACTTAATTCCATCCCTTTGATTTTCTAAAAACGATTTTATATTTTTGGATCCAAAAACAGGCCAATTATGACCACTTATTAGAAATTCGGTTGGTTCAAATTTAAGCGCCGTTGAAACTGATTCTGCCCACTGCATTGCATCGCGTGGGAAAGCGCCCCTGATAGTATAAATATTATGCATGCACATGTAGCAATTATCCGCTACATGCAACGTTCGTTCTGCTGGGAAGAAACAATGCATTCCGACAGGGGCTTCCCCTGGTGCAAACATCATTTGCACCTCAACGCCATCAATATGAACTGTTTTTCCACCCTTAGTAATAGTTTCAGTTGGGGCAATAAAAGTTACCTGTCCACCCTCAATTGCTTGTCCAAGACCAGTGTCAACTAAACCAAAAGGCGAAACTTGTAGATTTTCACCATACATGTAATCATTTCGAGCTGGCATGCCTTCAGCTGCAAGTCCTTGCTCCTTCAAAACCCATTCTACAAATCCTTCAGGAGCAATTACACGAACCCTTCCTGTAGCAACCTCCTCATCAGAAATGATGCCCTTCACTCCACCGAAATGATCCGAGTGAGTATGAGAATATATCACCGCTACAATTGGTTTAACACCGATATTTTTATATAAAAGGTTCAAGGCATATGAAGCAGTCTCTACCGTCGTTAGTGGGTCAATAACAATATAACCCGTCTTTCCCTCGACAAAAGTAACATTTCCTAAAGACTCCCCACGGACTTGATAAATTCCGTCTGTTACTTTGAACAAGCCACGAAAATTATTTAGTAAAGCGTGTCGCCACAAACTCGGATTTACTGTTTGAGGAGCGTCGCCCTTCAACATTTCTTCAAAAGACGCATGATGCCAAACCGGTTCTCCTGAGGAAGAATAAATGGCATCCTCGCTGCCACGACTTATCAAACCTCTTGAGGCAAAATCAAAATCCTGTCTATCTTCCCAATTTAAATTAGGATTCTTTAAGACAGCTTCATTAGCTGCAATTGTAAATTCACTGGCAAAAATAGTTTCATCCATACAAATTCCATAAATTTGGTGTCCAACCAAAGTCAGTATAATGTTTCCTTATTGGTAGCAATTATCTATGCTATCATTAATTGAAATTTAAGTGATTAATATTTTAAATGCTAGATATAACCAATAAAACTATCGGAGCAATATTTAACGAAGCAGCGAATTTATGGCCCTATGAAATATTTTTTATATCCCCCAAAACAAATCAATCACCATTAGTTAAAATATCATACATTGAAGCATTAAGTAGAGTTGGTAACTATGAAAAAAAACTTATTGAAGCCGGCTATGGTTTTGGAGAGAGAATAGCTTTACTGCTAGGAAATAGAGTCGATCATTACCTTATAAAACTTGCTGCCAATAATTTAGGAATTTCTGTTGTCCCAATAAACCCAGACTTATCACCGGATGAAGTCATTTATATTCTTAACAATAGTAAAACAATTTTAACATTTACTGACGAAAATCATTTGTCTTTAATGAAACGTGTCGAAAAAATAATACCAAATTCAGTTAAATATTTTAATATCAATGATAATTCGCAATCACTACCTTCTAAAACAAAAAATTTATCAATCAGAAATGTTACCCCCAAAAGTGAAGCCAGTCTTTTATATACCTCAGGTACCACGGGTCATCCAAAAGGCTGTATTCTATCTCATGAGTACGAGCTTATGTGTGGTGATAGTTACCGATCTGTTGGACCCCCAGTTCAATTAATTGTCAATAATGATCGTATTTATAATCCGTTGCCAAGTTTTCACATAAATGCAGGCGTGTTAACTTTTTTTGCATCAATCTTAACTGGAAACTGCCTGATACAACCAACGCGATTTAGTCCTTCAACCTGGTGGAACGATATCGAGGAAACTAAAGCTACTGTTTTTCATTATTTAGGAGTCATAATCGCAGTTATTTTGAAAACAACAAAAAAAAATGAGGCTGATGTAAGCTCTATTCGCGTCGGTTTGGGTGCAGGAGTTGAGCCCACTCTTCATCAAGAATTTGAAGAGCAATTTCGAATACCTCTTATAGAGGTTTGGGGTATGACAGAAATGTGTAGAATAATTGCTGTGACCGAGGAGCCTAGACTTATTCATACTAGAGCGATGGGACGTCCTAGAGACGGCCTTGAAATAAGAGTTATAGATGAACATGAAAATGACGTTCCAACCGGTTCACAGGGTGAGATGATAATCAGGTACTCCGATACATCGCCACGTAAAGGAGCATTCTCAGGGTATCTGGGAGACGAAAAGTCAACAGAGCTCGCGTGGAGAGGGGGTTGGTTTCATACTGGAGATACAGTTATCATGGATAGAACCAAAATGCTGTATTTTATAGATAGAAAAAAAAATATAATTAGACGGTCTGGAGAGAACATAGCTGCAGCTGAAGTAGAAAACTGCCTATTGGAACATGATTTAGTTTTATCTGTTGCTTGCCTTGCTATCCCCGATGACCTGCGAGAGGAGGAGGTTTTAGCTTGTGTGGTCTTAACTAACAAAATTTTAAATACTGACGAATCTGCCAACACCATATTTGAACATGTTTACAAAAAATTAGCATATTTTAAAGCGCCTGGTTGGATATTATTCGTCAATTATTTACCCACAACCGGAACTCAAAAAATACTTAAACACAAAATATTTCCAAATGACGAAGACCCAAAGAAAAAACCGGGTATGTTTGACTTAAGAAAATTAAAAATTCGTAAGAATCAGCAATAAAGACTTTTCTGATAAAACGACTTGAATTTAGGAGTATTTGTACCAAAAGAAATAATTAATACAAAATTTTTGTATTAATTTTATCACACTCTTGATCATATAAATTTATCATTTTTTTCGCTTTAAAAGAGTTGAGAGTTTACAAAAATAAATACCTGACAATTTTTACAAAAATTTAAATTGTGAAAAATACTACAATTATTACTTTGACAATAGGATCAGTGAATATTTTTGCGACAAATTAAATAATCTATCTGACCACTATATATGGTATTATTTACTTGATAGGCTACTCTAAATAGCAATGACTTTTTTTAAAATTATTTTACATCTTTTATTTTTTTTAAAATATTTACTAATCAATATTAATTAATAGCGTTAATTTAAAATAATGAACCCACGTAATCTTTACAAAAAATATTCATTTTTATCCACAGGAAAGATAATTGCACATCAAATTCAATTATCTTTTTAAATTAAGAAATATTCATAAATTTATGAAATTTATAAATATTTGCATTAATAGTTGTTTTATTCATACCTTTAGTTCAACCTGTGGATAACTTTAGTGTGTATAATCTTTTCAATCGAGCAATCAAAACACCACACTTTAGATACAGTATTTGCTAAGGCAGAGGCCTCATTCTGAGCCTTTGGAGATTGAAAAGATGAATAACACAAAATATCAATATTCATTCAATAGGATCATATTTTTTTTAGTCTGCCTTTTAATAATTGGCGTAACAAATTATTTGATAACATCAAACGTTACGTTTTAAAAAATCTACTCTGAGTTTCCGGCAAAACTTTTTTTGACTTAAAATATATAAATATGACAATTCCAAAATTTAGACAGTTCCATACAATACCATTCACAAAGGCTGCACTGTAAGAGCCAGAGATATCAAAAATCCAACCGGATAAAAGACCTCCCAAAGCCATTCCTACAATAGTTGCCATAACAACAAAGCCAATTTTACTCCCAGCCTCCTTCTCAGGCATGAACTCACGAACAACAATAGCATAACTAGGTACTATTCCACCTTGAGACAAACCAAACAAAAAACTAACTAAATATAACGATACTAAACCGTCGAAGGGTAAATACAAAAATAAAGCTAAACACTGAAGAATAGAACCAATCAAAAGTGTTTTAATCCCACCTAACTTATCAGCGACAAAACCAAAAATTAAGCGGGACAAAACCCCCCCAATTAACATCAAAGAAAGCATTTGCCCTCCTACAATGTTGCCAAAACCCAACCCAACACAATACGATACTATGTGAACTTGAGGCATTGACATTGCGATACAACAACTAACACCAGCAAAACCTAACAAATGTGTTAGATGACTAATTTTTAATGTGGAAATATATTCTATTTCAATAGAAACAAAATCAGAGGTTTTCAGAATTTTGTTTTTATTCAAGAACCACCCTAATGGGATTATTACCATAAAACAGCTTAATCCCAAGAGAAAATAAACAAATCTCCATCCATGACTATTTAACGTTTCGACTAATATCAACGTTGACATGGCACCAGAAAAGTAATTAGCAGACGCGACGATGGCAACTGCAATACCTCTATATTTTTTAAACCAATGCGATATCTCAGAAATCAGGGGCGCAAAACTCCCTGCAGTCCCCATTCCTAGGAAGAATTGAATAATTGAAAATGCAAATAAAGTAGTGGTGAACGCCGCGAAGAAAAATCCCCCAACAATAAAAAACGTTGCACAAACGAGAACATAAAACAGCCCAAATCGATCTAGTAATCTTCCAAAAACCCAATTGCCAATAGCGAAGCCAATCATAGTGGTAGTATAAGGTACTGATGACTGACTTCTCTCTAAAAAAAACTCTTGCTCGATGGACGGCATCACAGTAACTATGGACCACATACCGACGTTACCAAAAGACGCTATCATAAAAATAACAATCAGTCTTATCCAAGACTCTTTGCTATCAATTTTATCCAAAACACAAACCTAAATTTTTAATTGAAAACAATAATGAATATTCATGGAGCAAGCCATGATTTTTTTACCGCGCTGTCAGAAAAATCATATCGGGCTCTTTGATGACCCTTTGAACTTAAATACAGCCAATCAATCGAGATTATTGCATTCCTTATCACTGCAAAGTTTTTTTTGCCTGACTCACTCTCTTCAAGTGATGGTATTTTTGCCGACAAATGCTTAGGAATGCCATCGTCCATAGTTTCAATTAATGTAGAAGGCCTATACTTCGTTAAATAACATTTACGAGACGAGATCGCAGTATTCTTCCAAGCATTATCATGAATATTATCATTAAAGTGTACCGTTGAATAAGTGGATATTCTTAACTGCGTTTTATCCTTAAAATGATAAAATAAACAACTTGTTTCAGGGTATCGTTTGATTGCTTCAACTTTTGGGCTTCTAACATCAGTATTAAAAACTAGGGTTTTAGTTTCTTTATTAAAACTTCTCAAAATAACGCATCGACTTTCAACTTTGTTATCCTGTAGATTTGAAAATACCATAGTATGAAAATCATCTTTACCCTCCCGCACACCACGTTTAATCATGCTAAAAATTGATTCTAAAACTTGCATTTCATAACTCGACTTTCACAAAAATACTTAATTCTCAATCTAACGCTTCTTTAAATCGTGCCTTAATTTTTGAACCATCAACAAGAGGTAGGCTACGCGACTCGCTCTCTTTTGAAACCTTAATGACTGCAAAAGTAAAACAAGACAATGTCCTTCTCACTTTCAAAAAACTAGTTAAATCATTTTCATCTGTTATCAAAAGTGAATTAGGACAACCTGAAGCTGCTGCAATTCCAACGAGATCGACTTTATGAAACGTATGGCTTTCTTGCATACCTGTTTCACCAAAATGCTCATTATCTAAGACGATTACAATCAAATTTTTTGGTTTCAGAACACTGATTGTTGCAATCGACCCCATCCCCATCAGCTGCTCGCCATCACCTGTAAAAACAATTATATTTTTTTCGGGTCTAGCGATAGCTAACCCTAATCCAATCATTGCAGCACCACCCATTCCACCCCACAAATAGAAGTTGTTGTCGTTGTCGCCTGCAGCATGAACATCATATGTTGAAGACCCCAAACCTGAAACAACGAGACAATTGACCCGATCCTTGAGGATCCGCTTCACGACCTCTCTCCGATTCAAAGCCTTATTTAATGCATCTACCATTTTTTTTGACCAATAAATTTTTGAGATAATAAAATCGCAACCTTAGAATTATGTAAAAAAACTTTTTTAAGTGCATTTTTTGTGAACGGAGTAACTTGCTCAGATTGTTCAACTCGAAGAATTTCAAAGTCCATTGCCTGTAAAATTTCTTGTGTTGCACTACCCATCGGTTTCTGCCAGGAATTAAACTCCGCAAATTCTCCTCGCATTGTGATAATTGTTAAAAATGGGAAGTCACAGCTTTTAAGAATTGAAAACATATTTACACAATTACCGACCCCACTACTTTGCATTAACAATACAGTCTTATTACCACCTAACCACGCACCACATGATAAAGCTACTCCTTCTTCTTCAGTAGTGAGAGCGATCGTAGTAATTAAAGGATCACTAACTGCCAAATCAATTAATTTTGAGTGGCCTGCATCGGGAACAAAACTTATCTGCTTAACTCCCTCTTTCTTCAATTGAAAAAATAAACTTTCCTGCCAGCTTTTGTTTGATTGCCCATATTTCAATTATCACTCCTTTTATTAACGCTTAAAGCACAATAGAGTTTGACGGTTATATCGAGTAATACATATACTTCAAATTGATAAATCTCAAATGCTTATATTAAGAGTTAAAAATGCATAATTTTGATCTAATTCTAAAAGGAGGGCATGTCATTGATCCAGCCCAAAAACTGAACTCTCGAGCGGATATTGGACTTTGTAATGGAAAAATTCAAGAAATTAGTAAAGAGCTTAATATAAATAATGCAAAAGAGGTAATTAATGTATCAAAATGTATTTTAACTCCCGGTTTAATAGATTTACATACACATGTTTATTGGGGCGGCACATCCCTTGGGATAGATGCGGAAGACTTTTGTCGTAAAAGCGCAGTCACCACAGCTATCGACACTGGCTCAGCTGGACCTGGAAACTTTGCTGGCTTTAAAAAACATGTAATTAAAAGTTCCGAAGTAAATATTTTAGCATTTTTACATATATCTCATGCTGGAATTTTTGCTTTCTCTCCACGGGTCATGGTCGGAGAGAGCGAAAATATGTCCCTTATGGATCCACAAACTGCAATCGAGGTAATTGAAGAAAATCGAGATTACATTGTCGGCGTAAAAGTAAGGTTAGGAAAAAATACGTCCGGAAGAAATGGCATTGAACCACTAAATTTTGCAAGAAATGTGGCTGAGGCAACAAAACTTCCATTAATGGTTCATATAGATGATGCTCCTCCTTCGTATTCAGAAGTGCTCGATAAAATGAGACCACAAGATATACTTACGCATTGTTTTAGACCTCTACCAAACGCACCAATAGGCTCTGATAAAAGAATTTTACCAGCTGTTATTCAAGCTAGGAAAAGGGGAGTTTTATTTGATGTCGGACACGGTTTTGGCTCATTTTCTTTTGAAGTTACTAGATCTATGCTCGACGAAAAATTTTTCCCTGATACAATTTCCTCTGATATCCACGCGATGTGTATAAATGGTCCAGCTTATGATTTAGTAACCACGATGTCGAAATTTTTAAATCTAGGAATGCCTATTTATGACATTATTAAATCATGCACACTTAATGCTTCTTTAGCCGTAAATCGACCAGAAATTGGAAACTTGAAGATTGGGTCTGTCGCAAACGTCTCCATATTAAAAATTCAACATGGAAACTTTAACTTCTTTGATGTTACCAATCAAAAAATTATTGGAAAAGACAAAATTATTGCTAAAGGAGTAGTTCTTAATGGTAAATTATGGCACCTTAATAATTGAGCCAATAAAGCCCAATAATTAATATTAAGATTGTATTTCATTGTTTTGGTGTGTAGATGTCCATCCAATGAAGAGAGCTGATTATTTACTTTATGCTATTGTACTTTTCGGTTGGTCCACAAGTTGGCTTCCTTTAAAAGGCCAGATAGGATCTGTGGACCCTGAAATTTCAATATTGTGGCGATTTATAATTGCGTTAATTATCTGTTTCATCATTGCAAAATTACAAAAATTAAATTTAAAATTTCCTTTGGAAATTCATTTCAAGATGGCGTTAATGGGGTTTTTTATGTTTAGTACAAACTTCACATTGTTTTATTATGCAAGCGAACATGTAGCATCTGGACTGCTAGCAGTCGTTTGGTCAATGACATCTATAATTAATATTTTTATGGTCGCTATTATTACAAAATCAAAACCCAATTTTTTCCAGCTTTTGGCCTCAGCAATTGGTTTATTTGGTATAACTTTAATTTTTATTCCTGAACTCAAGGTTTCAGAGTTAGCGCTTGAAAGTTTAATAATGTGCGTGATAGGAACAGTATCTTTTTCCTTCGGAAACCTAGTTTCAAGATCACTTCAAAACGCAAATGTTCCAGTAATAAGCGCAAATAGTTTTGGAATACTTTATGGATGCTTTGTTCTGATAATTTACGCCTTAATATTAGATCATCCCTTTAAAATTTCATTCGAAACTACCTATCTTGCCGGACTTTTATGGCTTTCAGTTATTTCCACAGTCCTGACCTTTACCTGCTACTTAACTTTATTAGGTCGCATAGGTCCTGGCCGAGTAGGCTATGCTACTATCGTTTTTCCCATTTTTGCTCTAATTATATCAACAATTTTTGAAAATTATATCTGGACACCATTAGCATTCGTGGGGGTAAGTTTGGTAATCATAGGGAATTTAATTATGGTAAAATCGAACTAAGGAGTGTGAACTAAAATAGGTTATTGTATTTCTACGAAATTAAAAATTTTAATCCGAATCTCTTCTCCGTTCAAAACACAGATCCAAAATGCTTGCCTTTATTTATAAACGACAATATCTGTAATAAATTAATGGCTAATTAAATAAAACTAATTCCAATTTTAATAATTCGAAACACTTCATATTTATGAAGTTACATGATACTAAGTTCATATTTATATTAAATACAAACATTTGAAATTTAAATAACGTTGTCAAAAGGGAGGAAAAAATGAAAAAAAAATTCTTTAAAGCGCTAATTGCTGGTGCTGTACTAACAGTCAGTTCGGCTTCAACATCGTTGTCGGCTGAGTGCATAGCCCCAGCAAACCCTGGAGGAGGTTGGGATTTCACATGCCGAAGCATAACAAAAATAATGTATGATATTGGCGCTGTTGATGCACCAGTTCAAGTTACCAATATGGCAGGCGGCGGTGGCGGTTTAGCTTATGCTCATGTCGTAAACGAAAGAAATAGCGACAATGAATTAATTGTAGCAGCGTCCTCTGCAACTGCAACAAGATTAGCGCAAAATGCTTATTCTGGAATGACCTACGATCAAGTAAGATTCCTTGGTGCAATAGGAGCAGACCCAGGGGTTATCGTAGTAGCAGCTGATTCACCTTATCAAAATCTAAATGATCTTCTAGATGCAGTAATAGCTGACCCAGCTAATCATGCCTTTGCAGGTGGATCAGCCGCCGGTGGTTTTGATCACCTTAAGGTTCTTATGGCTCTAGGAAAAAAAGGATTTACCGATATTTCCAAAGTAAAATATATTGGTGTTGATGGAGATGCGGACGCTATAACGCAAACTGTTGGTGGATTTACTGCAGCAATGACTGGTGATATTTCAGGAGTTGTCGGCTTCATAAAATCCGGCGATGTTCGAGTGCTAGCTTCATTTACCGATGAACGAATTCCAGGCTTTGAAACTATTCCGACAGCGAAAGAACAAGGTGTTGATATAGTAGCAGTAAATTGGAGAGGTTTGTATACTCCAAAAGGGGCTTCTGATGAGTCATATAAAAATTGGACCGAAGCCCTTAGAAAGGTTGGGGACTCACCAGAGTGGGCCGCAGCTATGAAAGCTAATGGATTAGCACCTTTCAACAGGGTTGGACCTAACTTTCAAGATTATGTGGTAGGAGTGATGGCTGAAATCCAAGCACTATCCAAAGAACTTGGTGTAATGAAATAGTGTCAGATAGACTATTTGGTTTTACAACAGCTGTTTTAGCGCTTGCATTTTTTGCAAGCGCTTATCAGCTGGAGTCTCCGTTCTTTGCAGATCCTGTAGGACCTAAAACATTTCCATATATTATAGCTGCAATAGCTTTTATTTCTGGGTCCATCATGATAATTATGCCTGATACAAATCCTCAATGGCCAAATTTTTCAATCTTATTTAAACTTATTTTTTCTATAACTATTTTGGTTGGCTACGCCCTAGCACTCAGGCCAATAGGGTTTATAATACCCACTGCCATTGCAGCAGGAATTTTATCTTATCAAATCACTCCAAATAGTTCGGTGGCAGCCATAACCGGCCTTATTTTATCGATATCACTCTTTATTATTTTTAAGTACTTTCTAGGACTAGGCCTTTTTCCTTTTCCACGAGGATTCTTATAGAAAATGGAACTATTAAATAACTTAGCCTTAGGCTTTCAAGTTGCCCTTACACCCACAACGTTATCCCTAGCTATAGTTGGCTGCATTTTAGGAACTGTGATCGGAGCTCTTCCTGGGCTAGGTCCATCAAATGGTGTTGCCATATTAATTCCTTTGTCTTTTTCATTCAATTTGGACGCAACTCAAGCTTTGGTATTAATGACAAGCGTTTATTACGGCGCAATGTATGGTGGACGAATATCATCAATATTATTAAATATACCTGGAGACGAACCCGCAATGATGACTACTTTAGACGGATATCCAATGGCAAAGAAGGGCCGAGCAGGAGATGCATTAGTTTTATCTGGATTTGCGTCATTCGTTGGGGCTTTTTTAGCTACCATTGGATTAATGCTATTGGCGCCTATACTAGCAGGTATAGCATTTTTATTTGGGCCTGCAGAATATTTTGCTTTGTATTTACTGGCCTTTTGCACACTTGGTGGAATTGGTTCACAAAATCAGGCGAAAGCCGCAATATCAGTATGTTTAGGGCTTGGCCTATCTATGATTGGAGTTGACAACTCAACAGGAATGACCCGTTTTACTGGAGGTAACTTACATCTTTTTGATGGAATCGATTTCCTCGTTGCAATTGTTGGGCTTTTCGCAGTAACCGAAGTTTTTGTCTTTATTGAAAGTCATGGAAAAGATTCAACAATTGGAGTGAAACTTGCAAAAATTACAATTCCTTTCAAAGAAATCATCTATACCAGATGGACACTATTAAGAGGAACTTTGGTCGGCTTTATCGCTGGTTTACTTCCAGGTGCTGGTGCCTCCTTGGGAAGTTTCTTAGCCTACATGTCCGAGAAGGCACTTGCTAAAGATAAAACACTTTTTGGAAAGGGTGATCCCCGCGGAATAGCCGCGCCGGAGGCAGGAAATAATGCAGCTGCTGGTGGCGCTCTAGTTCCAATGCTAACCTTGGGAGTTCCTGGGTCCGGAACTACTGCTGTTTTACTTGCTCTTCTAATGACACTAAATATAACACCAGGTCCTCTTCTTTTCTCAGAACGACCTGAAGTTGTTTGGGGACTAATAGCGACCTTATTGATTGCAAATTTCGTTTTACTGATTTTAAACGTTCCTTTAGTAAAAATTTTTGCGCAAATACTTCAAGTCCCAGCGTCCGTTTTATTACCCGGAGTTACAATGATATCATTCGTTGGGATTTTTTCTCTTTCCGGTAGTCACTTTGACTTATTGTTAATGATAGGGTTTGGCGTTGTTGGCTTCATTTTAAGGAAATTGGCTGTCCCTGTTGTGCCAGTAATATTGGGTATCTTACTGGGCGAACATATGGAGGTCAGCTTAAGACGTGCGATGGTTTTATCTGATGGCGATTGGACCTACTTATTTTCTTCTAATATTTCTATTGGCCTTTGGACAGCGGCTGTAATTGGCTTTTTGGCACCAATATTTTTGCGACCTTACCTCAAAAAGCCACCACGCCACGAAACGAATTAACAATGACGACGCGTGTTCTTATACCCTCAGGCGCCCTTGGTTTAAGTTATGATGAAAACGCCCTTGCAAACGGTATCAAACAAAATCCTGATATAATAGCAATTGATGGTGGATCCACTGACTCTGGTCCAGCTTATCTAGGGCAAGGTATTTCAAAATATTCTAGAGCTTCCACCAAATCGGAATGGAAAGGTCTAATGAAAGCCCGAGATTTGGCAAATATTCCGCTATTAATTGGAACTGCCGGCACATGCGGAACCGACAATTCAGTAGATTGGTTTTTGGAAATTACTAAAGAAATAGCAAAAGAATTAAATCAATCCCTCAAAATCGTATTAATAAAGTGCTCACAGAGCAAAGAAGAAATAACGAAAGCATATTTAAAAGGAAAAATTCAACCGCTACCCAACGCTCCAAAATTATCGAAAAAAATAATATCGAGCTGCACAAACATTGTCGCGTTGGCGGGCGCAGAGCAAGTGATTGATGCACTGAAAGAAAAACCGGACATTATAATAGCTGGACGAACGACTGATACCGCTATTATAGCTGCATTACCAATTATGAAGGGAATAGATCCTGGAACAGCATGGCACGGCGCAAAAATAGCTGAATGTGGAGCGCTTTGTACGACAAATCCTTTATCAGGGGTAATTATGGTGGAGTTTGACCAAAATAGTTTTACCGTTGAGCCGATGGATAAAAAGGCAAGGGCGACCCCCAAAACTGTATTTGCGCACATGCTTTATGAAAACACAAACCCTTTTATTCTTTACGAACCAGGTGGATATCTGGACACTACGAATTCAAAATACTTTGCTAATACCAATAGAAAGGTTCGCGTAACCAACTCAAAATGGAACAAGTCTGATAAATATACGGTTAAAATAGAAGGTGCCTTTTTGAATGGATTTCAAAATGTACTGATATCAATTTTGAGAAACAAACGATATGTTAAAAACGCACAAAAATGGGCCCAAGATATTCAATCAAAATGCGCAAAATTAGTAAAAAACCGTTTGCAACTAGAAGATAATGATTTTTCGATTGAAATACGATTGATTGGGAAAAATGCAACCTTTGGCAACTTGGAAATTAAAAACACAGAACAATATGAACTCGGGGTCATGGCCCTTGTTACAGCTGAAACACAAGAATCAACTAATGAAATTTCACAGATTTTAAACCCGTTCTTACTTCATCATCCACTCACTAGCTCTGAGGAGCTTCCAACTTTTTCTTTTCCTTTTTCACCCGCTGATATTAAACGTGGAGCTATATATAGTTTTTGCTTCCATCACACTTGGGAAATTGATAATCCCCTGGAAATTTTTAATAAGGAAATTTTGAAAATTGACTAAAGTTGGAAATATTGCGGAAAATATCCGCAGTAAAAATGCTGGTCCATTTTGGCTTACGATTGATATTTTTTGTTCTAATAAACGATCGTTTAAGCTACTCAGTACCAATTTAAGTACTCATAAAATCTGTAATATTTTCAAGTTATCAACTGATCAAATACAGCGATACGACATCTCAGAGTTAAACGTAATCAAATTTAGCCTTCCTCGTCCTAGAATTCAAGGTTCGGTCGAAGATCGCGATATGCACGGCGCTACTTGGGCTGAATTAATCCGCGAAATGAAACTTAACTGATGTCAGAATTCTAATTTCCATGGTTACTCTAACTACAATCTTTATAGGTAGCTTAGGAGCATTATCAGCGTGGTTAATTAGTGCGCCGGCACCATTTTTAACTGGACCAGCTACTTTTGTTACAATTAGCGCTCTTATTTTTCACATAAAATGTCAAATTGCCTTGCCATTGCGAAACACAAGTTTTGTTATTATTGGGATATCAACAGCGGAAGGTATTAACTCAAAGGTTTTAGACAATATTTTAAAATGGCCAGTCAGCTTGTTAATAATGACCTTTTGCATTGTACTTTTGGTTATCCTTGGGAAATACCTTTTCCAAACTTTTTTTAAAATGGAAAGAAACGACGCCATACTTGCCTCCATCCCCGGCCATCTTAGCTACGTATTAAGTTTGAGTGAAAGTGGGTCAGGTAATACCGTTATTATCTCAGTAATTCAATCAATTCGCGTCCTCACATTAACGCTAGCGATACCAATTACAATAACATTTTTTGCCGATTTTGATATGCAAAAAACAATCCCACAAAAGCTAATTTTAAGTTATACACATTTAATTATTCTGATTACCTTTTCTGGATTAGTTGGATTACTTTTATTAAAGTTTAAAACACCAGCGGCGTTCCTTTTAGGGGGCATGTTCTGTTCCACAATTGGCCATGGATTCGAATTCACTCCCGGTATTGTTCCTGAAAATTTAACAGTTTTGGCTTTTATTGTACTCGGCTCATTAATTGGTTCACGTTTTACAGGTATAAGCCTAGAAATCTTTAAATCGTGTATTATCAAAGGGGGATTATTTACAGCTCTGAGTTTAGTAATTTCACTTACAGGTGCATTCATAATCTCGAATTTAACAGGTTTTAAGTTAATTGAAGTTCTCATCGCTCTTGCTCCAGGTGGTTTGGAAACCATGATTGTGATGGGTCAACTTGTTGGAGCTGATCCGGCTTTTGTAGCGTTTCATCATCTAGCCAGACTATTTGTATTACTCATTGTCCTTTACATATTGGTAAGATAATAAAAACTTTTTAAAAATCTTAAAACAAAAATAATCTTAATTGTTAGCTTTGAATGAAATTTAAATTAAACCTGACAAAAATAATAGGGATTGACATTGATGATTTTGTTTAGTACTCGTATATTCTTGAGTAATTTTATCAACAATATTAGCCATCTATTCTGGAAAGCCAAAAAATATAATTTCTGAATTCTGATACTTTTTCAAAATAGGAAAATAAATGGTTATTGAACAAGACTCTATCAACACTTACGATGCTCGCGAGTTATTAGGGCAAAAGTCTGAAGCTAAAATAATGTTGGAACAAGAAACATACTTCCTAAAAATAACAAAACAAAACAAATTAATATTAACAAAATGAACCAACATTTAGTTAAAAATGCTGGCGAAGTAGCAGTTAATGCGATGGAATCAATGCCTGAATTTAAAAAAATTATTCAAATCCTTAGATACACAAACGAATTATTCGAAAAAGATCATTGGTCAAATCAGACCAGATTGAGACCCTATCGAAGAAAGCAAAAGTAGTTGCTTTTTTAATAGATGAACACATTAAAGCGAATGTGCGGGAATCAAAACGAACTCAAATTGTCTACAACAACCGATTACATTAATTAGAAAGTTAAAAATGAAAAAAAAAAATCTTAAATGCCATAACTGTTTGTTCATTTATATTTGGTGGCTCAAGTTATAGTGCTCTTGCAGAAACTTTTTCCGAGGCTTTCGCAAAAGCAAAAGCGGATGGACTTACCGAGTTTACGTACAATGGCAATCTGTATTCAACCAAAACTGCTGAAGAGGCAGCAAATAATGTGTATGGACCTTTTCCTATTACAATAAAAGGATACTCTGGCACTAAAACTAACTCGGTCTCTTATTCTGGACAGATAGCTAGGCATGTACTTCATGATAGTCTTAAAAAAATGTCATCAAAAGGTAATTTGGACGATATGATGGTCTATTTTACAGGATCAGATGAAGATTTATCGATTATTGCTCCAGCAAGCAAAGACGGTTTTCCCGTTAAGCAAAAAACCTTAAATGACATATCAAAAGGAAAAAACCTATCAGGCAAGACGTACAAGGGAACTATTAATGGCTGGCCAGGACAAATGACTGGCCCAGAAGTTCTTGAATTTATGATTGAAAAAGCCGCAGCATCAAAGGATGGTTTTGATCCGACTACAGGTTACAATTACACGCAATTAATTTCAAAATTTGCTATGGGTGCTGTTTTTTACAACCAAGCCGTTGATAATTATTTGGACGAAAAACTGAGTGCCGATAATAAACCTAACGATAAACCATACAAAAAAGGAGCTCATTACACTGGCAAAGAACACGTGTGGGACGAGGCTTTTGGTTATTGGGGTGCAGCCGCGCATTCACTCAAACTATCGGCTAAAGAAAACTATGAAATTGCAAAAATGAAAAATTTACAAGCAGCTGACGCTAATGGAGATGGTATGGTTGACTTAAAATCAGAGTATAACTTTGCACATTCCTATTATGCATCAAGTTTTGATAAAGGCGGAAAAACAAATTATTTTAAAACCGTAACACAAGCATTTATTGATGGAAGACAAATAATAACTAATGCAAATGGACAAAAACTAACTGACTCGCAAAGGGGAAAACTTATCAGCTTAGCGGGGATTATTGAACGTAACTGGGAAAAAGTGTTAGCAGAAGCAGTCTTTAAATACGCTGGATCAGTTTATAAAGATATTGACAAGCTAAAGGAACTTTTAGAATCGAATAGTGATACATCCAAGGCATTTTCAACTTATGCAAAACATTGGGGAGAACTTAAAGGTTTTGCTATGGCAATGCAATCAGGAAGAAAAAACTTGGGTGAAGCTGCGAGTTACATGAATCGAGAAATGGGCTTCGGTCCCGTTTTACTTAATACGTCACAAGTCACGGGTATTGACTCTAATGGAAACTATATAAAAGATGAATCAGTTTCTATGGACGTTTATCAAATGAATATGCTAAAAATTCAAAAGCTGATGATTAATAAATTTGGTGTTAAAGCAAGAGGAAATGATCAAACCGGTCAGATAGCAGCATTAGCAGAGAAACTTGGAGACTCAGATAGTGCCGAAAACGATTAATTTTCAAGGAAATCTTTCTTATTAAATGATAGATTTTTTCTCAAATATTACAGAGCACTTCACTGATCCCAGAAAGCGTGTCTTTCTGGGATACATTTTTCTGTCTATTGTTATCGCACTGATTTGGTTGCTAGCAAAAAAGAATTTATCGCTTAAAGAAGCATTAAAATATGTGTTTAACAAAAGTGTTTTATTTTCAAAATCCTCTCGGAGTGATTTCAAAATATTTTTGTTAAATCGAATATTTTTGATGTTCATATCACCATTACTCGTTACACAAATTGCAATAGCAACCATTATTTATCATTTTCTTTATTCAGTTTCTTGGCTTGAATTCGGAATGTTTGTAGAAACACCTAAATTAATAATTATTTCATCATTTACTACCTTTGTATTTGTACTTGACGACTTCACCAAATTCATAATTCATCGATGGATGCATAAATGGCCCATTTTATGGTCTCTTCATAAAGTGCATCATTCCGCTACCACCTTAACTCCATTAACAATATATCGAACGCATCCTTTAGAGGGAGTTGTTTTTACTATACGTGGCTCATTTACCCAAGGCATTTCTATATCTACATTTGTTTTTTTCTTTGGGAATAATGTAGATCTTTTGACTATAATTGGAGTGAATATATTTGTCTTCTGTTTCAATGTGGCGGGTTCGAATCTTAGACATTCTCATATTGGAATTCGTTACTGGCGGTGGCTGGAATTCATTATTATTTCTCCAGCTCAACATCAACTGCATCACTCAATAGCACAAAAACACTATGACAAAAATTTTGGAGCTACTTTAGCAATTTGGGATTGGGCATTTGGGTCACTTAATCATTCTGAAGAAACCGACAAGCTAATCCTTGGAGTGAAAGAGAACGATAATCTAGAACCGCATTCTCTATTTAATTTATATTTAAGACCGATAACAGAAATTTATGCAATAATATCCATGAAATTAAAGCACCTATTAAATTATTTGCAAACAAAAATTGTTCATTATTCAAAAATTCTATAAAACTAAAATAACCGCCTTGATAAACCAAGGTTATGTTTTTATCTCACAACATTGCGTCAATAAAAAATTTACGTTTTTCACTTTCTTAACTACGTTTACTGTTTCAGTTTCTGGAACAAAAATTCTAGCAGTTTTTAAAACTACTTGGTTCGAATTGAAAGGAGGGAAAACTAATTCAGTCATGATTTTTTCGTTATTACTCACAAAAACATGACCAGAATGGCGTATAATTAACGTTGGCTGGTATAATAAAATTAAGTTTACAAATTCAGTTATAGTTTTACCAAGTTTATAACCGTGGAAATAACCAAACTGAATATTTAAAACACGATCGATTTTTTTACTGCCTTGCTTTTCAGAAAATCAATGTCTTATTAAACTAATTAGTAAAATATCTAATTTCCGTAATTGATCTCGATTGCTGAAATGAAAAAAGTTGCTCGCAGCTAAATATTGATCTTTGTCTATTCTTGTAAACTTAGTCATCAGATATTTTAGATAAGTCGACATCAATGGAACTAACATCTGAAAATGTAGTATTTTCTTTACTCATCACTGGCTGAGCCTGAGCGAGCATTTCATATAGTCCAATTACTGACTGTGGAAAGGTAGCAGATTCAATATCCGTTAATTTATTCAATTTTTTATTTTGTTTCACAACATTAACCCCGTCTTCATCAATTGAGTCGTGGCTAATAAGAACAAAGTTACTTTTCGCTTCGTACCGATACTATTTCAATCCTGAGCAATTAAGTCAAGTATAGAATTTTACCTAGGCATCGCTCTTTGGGAAAGTCTGTTGAATAATTCCAGCAAAGAGCAGATAGAGTGTTGCTAAAACAAAAACAATCTTTGTCTCAACCAGCATATTAAAATTATTCCATGCTGCATAAGCACCCAGTGCTGTCCAAATTATAGCAACTGGCAAACTGAACGCACGCCAACGACTTGTCCTCACCGGATGGATAAACTTGAGATTTGTAAACATACTTACAGACAAAAGAATAACAATAACTAAAATTATTTGCCAATTTGGTCGTACACTTAATAACACTAGAACAACCATATTCCAACAACCAGGAAAGCCAGCAAAACTATTATCTTTTGTCTTCATTCGTGTGTCAGCAAAGTACAGAACTGAAGTAAAAGCAATAATAATAATACAAACCCAACCAGACCAACCATTTAATAGACCACTTACAAATAAAGCGTAAGCTGGAATAAAAACATAAGTTAAATAATCAATAATCAAATCGAGCAAGACACCGTCGTACTCAGGTGCAAAATTTTTAACATCATACTTTCTGGCCAAAGGCCCATCTAACCCGTCAACAAAAAATGCTACAACTAACCACAAAAACATTAAATCCCAACGTTCATCTACGGCCGCAAGCATTGCAAGCATTGCTAAAATAGCTCCAATTGCAGTAAAATAATGGACTAAAATAGCTTTAAATCTACCAGACATAAATCCTAATCGCCTCTTACAATAAACGTTTTCAAAGTATGCTTTTTAATATTAAAATGCTCTAATACACAAGGAAAAGTTATAGATAACACAAAGAAATTATGGAAGCAAAAATGAAAAGAAATCGATTCAATATAGCAGTCATTCCTGGGGATGGAATTGGTCCAGAAGTTGTTTCGGAAGCGATCAAAGTCTTAGAACTAGTTTGTGACCGCTTAAACATAAATATAAAATTTGATACGTTTGATTTTAGCTCATGTGATTACTACTTAAAATATGGCAAAATGCTTCCTGACGATTGGAAAGATCAAATTAGTGAATATAATGCCATTTTTTTTGGTGCAGTTGGTTGGCCAGAAAAAGTGCCCGATCACATATCTTTGTGGGGCTCTTTGATTAAATTCCGAAGAGAATTTGATCAATACATAAACCTGAGACCGGTAAAATTAATGTCAGGTATCAGTAGCCCACTAAAGGGCAAGCAGGCCGGTGACATTGACTACTATATTGTCAGAGAAAACACTGAAGGGGAATATTCATCTGTTGGCGGTAAAATGTTTGAGGGATCAGATAGGGAATTAGTTATTCAAGAAACTATAATGTCTCGAATCGGTGTAGACCGCGTTTTGAAATTTGCATTTGAACTTGCGAACAAAAGCCCAAAAAGACATTTGACTTCAGCAACTAAATCAAATGGAATTTCTATAACGATGCCGTATTGGGATGAAAGAGTAGAAGAAATTTCAAAACTTTACCCAGAAGTTAAATGGGATAAATATCACATTGATATACTTTGCGCTCATTTCGTACTCAACCCAGACAAATTTAATGTGGTTGTAGGTTCAAATTTGTTTGGCGATATTCTGTCTGATCTTGGTCCTGCAACTACCGGAACTATTGGCATTGCACCGTCTGGGAATATTAATCCAGAAAGAAAATATCCGTCCCTTTTTGAACCAGTGCATGGCTCAGCTCCAGACATAGCAGGAAAAGGTATTGCAAATCCAATAGGACAAATCTGGGCCGGCGCGATGATGCTTGATCATCTCGGAGAGATAAATGCAAGTTCTTTTATTTTAAATGGCATCGAATCAATACTGAAGGATGAAAACAATCGAACGCCTGACTTGGCAGGAACGTCCAATACAAAAGATTGCACCGCTGCTTTGTTATTGGAGTTAATGAAATAGATTAATTGAGTATTATTCCAATGCAAAATGTCAGAAAACTTGCAGCGATTAAACCGACCGACAGTATTTCCAATCTCCTGATTGAGCTAAATTTCCGTAAAAAACTTACCATGCTCGTACCATAAATTGTTATTTATTTTATATTATGACTATATATTGTATAAGATAAAAAAATTTTATCAATGATTTTTGTAAAAATTGTCAAAACAAACATTTACCTAAGTATTTCATTTATAGATTGAATGGCGCTTGAAAACTTAATACCGTAATCAATAATGATAAATTACAGTTAGCCACATATGAAAAAAAAATATGAAAAAAACCAAAAAATTCGTGTTGGCGTGGATATCGGCGGAACATTTACTGATATAGTTTTGGAAAAAAATAGAGAGGTTTTCTCATCTAAGATATTAACCACATCGGATGCCCCTGAAGTGGCAATCCTAACAGGCCTTGTTGAAGTTGCAAAAAAAGCTAACGTCTTACCCGAATCTATATCACAAATTATTCACGGCACTACATTAGCAACTAATGCACTTATTGAGCGAACAGGCGCAAAAACTGCATTTATTACAACGAAAGGCTTTCGTGACGTAATTGAAATGCGAACTGAGTCAAGATTTGAACAATACGATCTCAATTTAACAATGCCCTTACCTTTGATTTCGCGTGAACACCGATACGTCCTTGAAGAACGTATTGATGCGCAGGGTAACATATTACTTCCAATTAACAAAACTCAGATTGCAAATCTTTGCAAAACGTTTGGAAATATGGGCTACGATAGTATCGCCGTAGGTCTAATTCATTCGTACGCCAATAATGTTCACGAAAAATACCTTAAAAAAATACTTTCGAAACATCTACCAAACACAATGATTTCAATATCAAGCGAAGTTTCTCCGCAGATGCGGGAATATGAAAGATTCAACACTGTTTGTGCTAATGCTTACATAAAGCCATTAATGAAAAGTTATCTCTTGCAATTACAAAAAAATTTAATAAAACAAAAAATTACGTGCCCTATCTTCCTGATGCACTCGGGGGGAGGAATAATATCCTTAGAAAGTGCGGCTGAATTCCCGGTCAGATTAATCGAGTCTGGTCCCGCTGGAGGAGCAGTTTTTGCTGCCATGATAGCAAAAAAACATAAAATTAAAAATACTCTTTCATTTGATATGGGAGGAACAACGGCAAAGATTAGCTTAATAAAAAATCAAAAACCAAAAACAAGCAGAGTATTTGAAGTTGCTCGATCATATAGATTTAAAAAAGGTTCTGGAATGCCTATTTCAATCCCAGTAATTGATATGGTTGAAATAGGCGCTGGTGGTGGATCGCTTGCTCATGTAGACGATCTCAAACAAATCAGGGTTGGTCCTCGATCGGCGGGTTCCAATCCAGGACCAGCATGCTATGGTCTTGGAGGAACTTTTCCCGCAGTTACGGACGCAGATCTTTTATTAGGAAAATTATCCGAAGATAGCTTCGCCGGTGGGTCGATAAGATTATATAAGAGCAATGCAAAAAAAGCACTGAAGGTCCACATTAGTGACAAAATTTCGACTAATGAAAAAGTTTCAGCTCACGGTCTTTCGGAAGTAGTAGATGAAAATATGGCTAATGCTGCCCGTGTTCACGCAGTAGAAAATGGCGAAGACATATCAGATTATACAATGATTGCCTTTGGCGGCGCCGCCCCATTACACGCACACAGACTATGTGAAAAACTAGGAATTAATTCATTTATTATTCCGAAGGGAGCCGGTGTAGGCTCCGCACTTGGTTTCTTAGATGCTCCATTCAGTTTTGAAGCAACTAAAAGCTATTATTCAACGATTTCAAACTTCAATCCAACCCGTGCAAAGAAAATCTTTAATGAACTACAAATTGAAGCCATTAACTTCGTAAAATTATGCGAACCAAACGCAAGAGTTAAATCCGAATTTAAGTTGTACATGCGATATAAAGGTCAAGGTTGGGAAATCCCTGTTCGGTTAGCAGAGAAAAATTTATATAATTTGCAGGGTAAAACACTTAAACAACTATTCGAAAAAGAATATAAAAAAATATTTGGTCGTACCGTGCAAGATATTGAAATCGAAATTACAATTTGGTCCGTAAATTCCTACACGCCGCTGAAACAAATAAAAGAAATTGAACCTATCGGACAGAAACGAACTGTAAAAACATACAAAAAGCGTGCAATGTTTGACGCTAAGAATGGAAAGAACGTAAACGCGCAACTGATACAAAGAAGCGAACTAAATAAAGGCGACCAAATTTTTGGGCCAGCAATAATTACTGAAAGGGAAACTACTATAATTCTTACTAGTAACTTTAAAGCGATTATGCAGTCTGACAAATCAATATGTATCATCAAAGTAAAAAAGTAATGAATAATAAAACTGACAAAATTAATAATCAAGTAATGTGGAATAGACTTATTTCAGTTGTTGAAGAACAAGCGCAGGCATTGATTCGTACAGCTTTTTCTACCTCAGTGCGAGAGGCCGGTGATCTATCCGCAGGTGTTTATAATTCTAACGGGAAAATGCTAGCACAAGCCGTAACAGGCACACCTGGTCACGTGAATGCAATGGCAGACTCAGTTGCTCATTTTATAAACCATATTGGAAAAAATAATTTCCGAGAAGGTGATATATATCTAACTAATGATCCTTGGATGGGAACTGGCCATTTGCATGACATAACAGTTGTAACCCCAACCTATAAAAACAACACATTCATTGGTTTTTTTGCATGCACTGCCCATATTGTAGATATTGGCGGTCGCGGATTTGGTGCCGATGCTAATTCAATATATGAGGAGGGTCTGTATATTCCGATAACACGGTTTTCTGATAAAGGCAAAATCAACAACACACTGCTTGAAATAATAAGAGCTAATGTAAGAGAACCAGATCAACTGGTCGGCGATCTGTTTGCTCTAGCCGCATGTAATGAAATTGGAATTAAGCGTTTGAGAAATATGATGGAAGAATTTAAAATCAGTACTTTAAATTCTATTAGTAATTATATACTAACTCATTCCTATCAAGCAACAATCGAAAAGATTAGTCAACTGCCACAAAAGAAAGCGCGCGGTTCAATGACTATTGATGGATATTATAGTCCTGTTTCTATAAAAATACATTTGATTATTAATAAAAATGAAATAATCTGTGACTTTACAGGAACTTCGTCTGTTGATGATAAAGGTATAAATGTTCCGTTCGTATATACTAAAGCCTACACTTGTTTTGCTCTCAAGTGTGCTCTGGCTCCAACAATTCCCAACAATGCAGGTTCTTTAGCACCCTTCAAGGTATTTGCACCAGTAAACTCAATTGTTAATGCGATCCATCCTGCTCCCGTTGCCCTCCGACATGTGATTGGTCACTTTATTCCTGACACAATTTTCAATGCTCTTCATAAAATAATGCCCAATACAGTCCCAGCAGAAGGCGCTGGTACACTCTGTAACTTTCAAATATCAATTAAACCAATTAAACAAACATCTAAAAATCAGAATAATACAAGATCTGAAGTGCTTACATTTAATTCAGGTGGATCAGGAGCTAGACCAGATGGTGACGGTCTCAATGCAACAGCATTTCCCTCAGGTGTAATGACAATGCCAATTGAAGCAACCGAAAACACAGGGCCAATTATTATTTGGAGAAAGGAATTACGACCTGATAGTGGTGGTATTGGTAAGTTTCGGGGCGGATTAGGACAATTTATGGAAGTTGGGGTTCAAAAAGGTTATGTTTTCGATTTTCAGGCAATGTTTGATAGAGTTTATTATCCCGCAAGAGGTCAAGATGGTGGAGGTGACGGCGCTTCCACGATAATTAAAAGAGATGACGGAGTTAAACTTAAAGGAAAAGGAAAACAATTTGTTCCGCATGGACGCAAAGTTCAATTAGCATTCCCAGGTGGAGGTGGTTTCGGTAAAAGCTGCAATCGCAATGAAGATTTAATAGAAAAAGACTTGAAACTTGGTTACATCTCTGAGAGATCGGCCAAGAAAGACTACAACTTATCCGACTTAAAAGTGAAGAAAATTAGAAAAATTGAAAAATTAAATTTAGGTAAAAAATCTTTTGCAAAATCCAACTAGGAAAAGTTACGATATTATTATTGTTGGTGGTGCATTATTTGGATCGTCCATAGCCTGGTTTCTATCAAGTAATTCTGATTTCAATGGAAAAATACTTGTTATTGAGAAAGATCCTTCCTATGAATTTAGTTCAACCGCTAGAACTAATAGTTGTATTAGGCAGCAGTTCTCTCAAAAAATAAATATAGAAATTTCTCAATTTGGCGCACATTACATAAATAATTTTAAAAGTTTTATGAATAATGATCCGAATATACCTGAATTAAGCATTCAATCCTTTGGCTACATGTACCTTGCAGATAACGAAAATTTTGCGAGAATTTTAAAAAATAACCAAAAAATTCAACAGTTAGCTGGTGCTAGAACCCAGTTTCTACCTGCAGATGAAATAAAGGCCGCTTATCCTTTTTATAACGTTGAGGACATAGTCGGAGGGAACCACAATCGAGTAAACGAGGGATATTTCGATGGTAACACAATTTTTAATTGGTGGAAAAAATCAGCAAAAAACAATAATGTTGAATATGTAAAAAATGAGGTCGTAGCTATAAATCTTTCCAACTCAAGAAAAAAAGTAGAATCTGTAATTCTGCGGTCAGGCGATAGCATAAATTGCGATAAAATTATTAATGCTTCAGGACCATATGCCTCAAAAGTCTCCTCAATGGCCGGCATAAAAATTCCCGTAGAACCGCGGAAACGTTATTCATTTATTTTTCAAGCTGCAAAACCACTTGATAAATTACTACCGCTAACTATCGATCCATCAGGCGTTCACATGCGATCCGATGGACCAAACTATCTAGCAGGCTGCCCTCCCAAAGTTGACCATGCAGTCAATTATGATGATTTCACCCATGATAATTATATCTGGGAGGAAAATGTTTGGCCAAGATTAGCTCATAGGATACCACAATTTGAGTCTATCCGTTTAATCAATAGTTGGGTTGGTCATTATGCATACAATTTGTTAGATCAAAATGCTATTGTTGGATATCATAATAAAATTACTAATTTTATATTTGCCAATGGATTTTCTGGACATGGATTTCAGCAGTCACCAGCTATTGGCAGAGGAATCTCCGAACTAATTGTCTATAATAAATTTAAAACTTTAGACTTATCACCATTAAGTTTTTCTAGAATAGAAGTTAATAAGCCGGTCGTTGAAAACGCTATAATTTAGCATTCATTGCATGTAAAAGAATTAATGACTTGGGTCGGAAACACAACACCTTACTAAATAATCATTTTTATGAAATTTTGACTGCCAATAAAGTTAAAAATCCTTTATATGACCTATTACGTTAACAGAATGAGGATAAGACAATGAATGAAAATAGTAAAGAACCCCCATCTTTCCTCTCCAAAGATATTAAACTAGATGGTCATATTGAATCAAATGGAACAGTGTTGATTAGTGGACAAGTAACTGGAAATGTCCAAGCCAAAAGCCTAACACTTGAAACTACAGGATCAATTTATGGAAATATAAAAGCCCATGAAACTGAACTCATGGGCACTCAAAAAGGTAATATTTCATCAAATCGCCTTTCAATCTTAACTGGTTCAAAATTGAGAGGAAATATAAATTGTAAAGAATTAATAGTCGAACATGGTTCCGATATTTCAGGCAAAATAAATACTTCTAAAAAGAATTAAAGATTTAATAAAAAGGTAACAGCGATCGCAAAATTGAATTAAATGTATTCCTACAAATTAACCAATGCTATTTTTAACCCGTAGTTACAACACCGCCATCAACCGCTAGTAATTGACCAGTAATACTTTTACTTGATCGAGAGGCTAGAAATAGTACACTGTCAACAATATCATCCGGCACCAATACATCTTTAAGGCATTGCCTTTTTATGTGAGCATCCAATAATTCTGGCGTAACCCACATATTTTTTTGTTTCTCTGTCATAACCCAACCCGGGGCAATAGCATTTACGCGAATATTATAACTACCAAATTCTCTCGCCAATGCACGGGTCATTCCGTTTATCCCTGAGTTAGCCGTAACGTAACTTGGATAGCCAGCGTTTCCCATCATATACGATATAGAACTCATATTGATAACACTTCCACCCATTAACTCAATCATTCCATGCAGGACTTTTTGGCAAGAAAAAAAATAAGCTTTCAAATTTAAAGCCTGAGAGTTATCCCAAAATTGTTCTGAGACTTCTAGGGTGGAGTGGCGAACATCATTAGCAGCGTTATTCACCAAAACTTCAATTGGGCCATTTTTTTCAATTGCTTCGTCAAGGCCTCGATTTAATTGCGAAATATCTGAAATATCACAGCAGATAGAATGGGGCCGGTTTTTATGTCTTCGTTCCATCTGTTCACAAAATGCATTTGCATCAGATCGCTGCGCAAAAGAGACCTTTGAACCCTGAGCAAGAAATGCTTCAGTAATTGCCGCACCTATACCCGAACCACCACCAGTGATAAAAACTGCCTTACCTTTCAAATCAAAAAATGACGCCCTTTTATTTACCATTCTTTCTAACCTCACTAATAAAAATTGCAATTACTCTCGATTCTCTAAAATTGTTCTATAAAAAACTCTCCTGATCTTAGCGTTTTCACAGGAGTTTTTCGCAATTTCCCAGAATAATTAAACCAAAAACGTTCCTTAGAATTTGTTCTAACTCTAACACCCGTTGGTAAATCAATAAAATCCATTTCTGCACTTTCTAAAGCCGATAAAACAATTCGTTTTAGGGCCGTAGAATCAAGCCAACCCGCAATATACGTAAAATTCCCATCTCGCAAAATTGCTGGGTCTCCGTTTACAGTTAACTCAACTACCTCAGCATTACCTTCCAGTTTTTCCCTGTAATTACAAAAATAACCTCCTTTTTCTAATGCAATTGGGTCATCTGATCTAAAACTTTCAGTTAATACTATTTTGGAATCAAAATTTGGTAAATTTGGTGGTAGTGGAATTGGCGTGTTTAAATTTTTATCTCTTGTTGAAGTTCGAGGCCCTAAGAATACCTGTCCTTTAAAATTAGATAGCGCCTGTTTTAATTTCTCATTCATATATATAAGTCCAGGCGCAAATATAATTTTATAATTGCAAAAATCCTCCTGTGAAGAAGGCAAAATATCAATTGACTGTCCCAGTTTCCTAATAGCCCTATATGTTTCAAAAACTAAAGTGAAATAGTTTAAATTTCTTCCGTGGGGTTGAATTTTCCACGCCGCATCAGCATCATAATCAAATATTAACGCTATTTGTGAAGAATTAGATTGTACCAAACTATTATTTTTAAGATCTGCCTTTAATTTTTTTACTTCATAATAAGAAGGTGATTTAGTACCGTCAGGCAGATGCAAACCAGTGTGCATCTGCTCTTGGCCATGCGGATATTGCCTCCATCGAAAATACGAAACTACTTCCGCACCGTGGGCAAAAGCCTCCCAACTCCATAAACGAACCATACCATCTAATGGAATTGGATTGTAAGGAGCCCAATTTACAGGACCAGGCTGCTGTTCCATTATCCAAAATCTACCTTTGCCAACCGAACGATATAAATCATGGTGAAAAGCCTGGAAATCAGGGTCACCTTGTCTACAAAATTCTCTCTTAAATTCTTCGTCGGCTTCTATTCTATCTTCTAAAAATCCCAATGGATAGCTATCCCAACTTGCAAAATCAAGGTCCCGCCCTACATCAAAATGATCAAAATCAGTAATCCTACCCATAAAATTATGCGTCACTGGAGCATCAGAAAATTTCTTAATTATATCAACTTGTCTTCGATTAAACTTGACTACTTGGTCAGATGAAAACCTTCTGAACGCCATAACATGGGCTGGATTAGCTTCAGTCACAGTTTTATTTGGTAAATCAATCTCCGAAAAACTACCATAACTCATTGACCAAAAAACATTGCCCCAAGCGGCATTCAACGCCTCAATATCGCCGTCATTGTCAGATGATTTAACAGAATAAGCTCGTCGTAACCACTTTTGAAATTCAACTTTTGCTGCATTGCTGTAGGAGATAGTTGTATCATGACAACCGTATTCATTATCAGTTTGCCAAGCAAAAACATTAGGATTACGCCCATAACGCTTAGCAAGTAGCTCAACAATTCGTTCACATTCTTCAGAATAACCCTGATGACTAAAACAATACTGCCTGCGAGAACCATGTTTTCTCTCAAATCCCTCTTTATCACAAATAAGCATATCTGGATATTTATTAACCATCCATCGAGGTGGCGCGGCAGTTGGAGTTCCAAGAACAATTTTTAATTTTTTATTGCCTAATATTTCTATTATTTGATCGAGCCATTCGAAATTTAATTCTCCTGGACTAGGTTCCAATTGAGACCATGCAAACTCATTTATCCTTACCCATGATATACCCAGTTCTAACATATCTTGGGCATCTTTTCGCCAAAGCGACCTGTCCCATTGTTCGGGATAATAACAAACCCCTAGAGTTCTCTTCATTAAATTACCTAATCTATAACATTTGCTTGAGCCTCATCAAAAGCCGCAACAAGTTTCTTAGCTTTCAACGAGATTTGCTCCACGGTATCGTCAATTTGATAGAGAGACGAGCCGACTCCAAACCCTGTGATTCCTGCCCTGACCCAATTTAAAAAATTATTATTATCTACACCACCGACTGCGTATGAACGAGTTCCTTTTGGAATGATTGAATTAATAGCTTGAAAACCTTTTGGTTGGATAAGAAAAGAAGGAAAAAACTTGAGACCATCCGCCCCATTTTCTAGGGCTGAGAAACATTCTGAGGGAGTAAAAACGCCTGGTAATGATATTAAATTTTTATATTTAGTTTCTTTTATTACATCAATATTACAATTTGGAGAGACAATTAAACGACCACCGCTATCGTAAACATCTTGAACTTGAATTTTATTTAATACCGTTCCAGCTCCAAAAATAATGTCTTTATCAAAAGATTTGACCATTAATTCAATGCTTTTTAAAGCATTTGGAGAGTTTAGTGGGACCTCAATAATAGTTATTCCACTATTAATTAGTACTTCGGCAACCTGACAGGCTTCCTGAGGTTTTATACCCCGCAAAATTGCAATAAATTCCCTCATCATAAATCCGTTTTACTTTTATAATTAAAAATAGCTTTTAATCCCTCCAACGATGCTTCCTTCTCCAAAAATGCGCGAATGACGGTTGCCCCTTGGGATTTTAATCCCACCTCATATGCCATGGATATTGAGTCCTCTCCTAAAATAAAAACTGTTTCTCCAAGCCAATAAGGACGACTGGCAGAAAGCTCCAACCCAATCAAATATCCTGATAGACGCGACCGAGCATTTGAACCTAACAAATCCTCTAAAATGGATTCGGCTCTTAAGCTAAATAATTTAGCTGAAAAAATTTTGTTATTGGAAATTATTTCTTCAATAGAATTTTTAAAAATTTTCTCATCCCATCCCTCTTTAGATACAGAGTACTTCAATACGGATCTCTCAGATAACAATGAAAACAATTCACCCGTCATAAATGTCTGAAAATTTACAACTTCTCCTGCTGATATTCGTACCCATTTTGTATGTGTTCCAGGAAGGCAAACTACACCATCAAACAGACTGTACGTAGTCAATATACCTTTTATTTGGGTCTCTTCCCCTCGCATAACATCGGCTGGGCTATGTTGCTTAAGGCCGGGAAGAATTTGTACAAAAATGCGGGAATCTTGACATTTTACTCTGATAGCTTCGTTGAGCTCAGGAGGCTCGCACGGTACAGACTTGTATGGTGCCTCTTTCCAACCTTGACGTGCTCCAGCCATTCCACATATCAAAATTGGTGTACACCTTGAGGGGTTTAGAAAACTATCTAGCTCATTTATTAATATCTCTTCATAAGAGCCTCGATCCAAGTCAACCATTCCAAGCTGCATCCGACCTGAATGCAATACCACATCAGAGGACATCACCCAGTATCTCAGATTAGAAGTTCCCCAATCAACAGCTATCCAATCACAGTAAGTTTTTTTTATTTTATGCAAATTTTTTCCAACTATTTTTTATTCACACTTTCTAAACTATTTTAACTGTTGGAGCCATTGTGGCATCCATTTTCCATGCTCAGCAATTAATTCATCAACCATATTCCGAATTTGATTCAGATCAAGCTCTGCTGCCGTATGAGGATCCAGCATTGCAGCATGATATACACTTTCACGATTTTCTTTTAACAAAGCATCAACAACCAATTCCTGTACATTAATATTAGTCCGCATTAATGCAATCAAGGATAAAGGGATATCTTTTACAGTTTGTGGTTTGATGCCACTTTCATCCACAATACACTCGACTTCAACTGCAGCTTTTTCTGGCAACTGGGCGATGTAACCATTATTTACAACATTCCCGTACACATTACATCGCTCACCAGTAACAAGAGCATTCATTATAGAAGCTGCATATTCATGGCTCAGTTGATGACTTATATCCTTACCCGACTCTAAAACTTTTGCATGGTCAAGCCACTCGGATATCTGTTCTTCACATCTCTTTGGGTACTCATCAATTGGAATCCCAAAGTGTGATATTAGATCTGGTCTATGCGATTTAATAAACCAAGGAACATATTCTGAAAAATGCTCTGAAGACTCAGTCACAAAATAACCAAAATGCTTCATAAACTCGTATCGAACAAAATTTAAACATCTTTTGTTTGCACCAGTATATTTCGGGATTTTACCATCTTTATATTCTTGAATCAATTTAGGGTACATATTCTTATATGATCCATCAGTTTGTTTTGAGGTTAATTCCAAATAAAACGCCATATGATTAATTCCGGCAACTGTATACTTTAAATCAGAAACTTTTACTTCCAAATCTCTGGCTAATTCTGCCGTTGTGCCTTGCACCGAATGACAAAGACCTATCTGCCGAATCTCTGGGTATTTCGCACCAATGGCCCAAGTGTTAATGGCCATCGGATTCACGTATTGTAATAAAAGTGCTTTGGGACATACCTGTCTCATGTGGTCACACAACTTCCACAAATGTGGTACTGTTCTAAGTCCTCTCATTATACCACCAATACCCAAAGAATCCCCTATTGTTTGCTCCAAACCATATTTTTTAGGTATTTCAAAATCAGTAACTGTGCATGGTTTATAACCACCAATTTGAAACGCAACCACTACAAAATTTGCATCAACTAAAGCATTTCTCTGATTATCAAAAAGATCTACTGAAGCTTGAACATTATTTGATGAGATCAAATTTTTTACCACGCTTTCAGATTGTTTAAGCCTTGTTTCATCCACATCCATTAACGCTATTCTACAAGCGGATAAACTTTCAAATCGAAAAATATCACCAATAATATTCTTCATAAATATTGTAGACCCCGCACCGATAAAGGTAATTTTTTTCATTTAAACTAATCTCTACTTAACTGAACCTAGAGTAAGGCCTGTGATAAAATGCCTTTGCATTAAAAAAAACATTGCAACTGGGGGAATAGCAGCAATTAAAGACGCAGCAGATACTAAATGCCAATTATTTACATACTGGCCGTTTAAAGAACGAATACCGGCCGTGATTGGTTTAACGGCCTCACCTTGTGTTAAAACATTTGCCCAGAAAAAATCATTCCAAACAAAAGTGAAAATTAAAACTGATAGAGCGGCAATTGCTGGACGAACTAAAGGCACAACTACATACCAAAAAATTTTTAATTCTCCAACGCCCTCTATACGCGCGCTTTCAATAAGTTCAAAGGGGAGAGCCTTAATAAAATTTCTCATAAACAAAGTACAAAAACCAGCTTGAAATGCAGCATGAAACAAAACCTGACCGGAAATGGTGTTATACAACCCTGTAGATACAGACATATCACGGACTGGTATCATTAAAATTTGAAAAGGCACAAAATTTCCAGCAACGAAGATAAAAAAGATGGGCAAACCCCATTTAAACTTATATATGGCCAACGCATAGCCAGCTAAGCACGACAAAGACACGGAAATTACCATCGTCGGGACAGTAATCATGAAGGAATTTCTAAGATAGATTAAAGCCTGCGATCGCTTAAAAACTTCCGAGTAATTTTCTATTAAATTAAACTGTGATGGCCAACCAAAAACATTACCCATACCAATATCTTCTGCAGTCCTGATGGACGTCATAAAAATAGCAGAGAGAGGCAATAACCAAATGAACAAAGCAACTGGCAACGCAATTCTATAAATATTTTGTATTGTTGATGATGAATGATTTATTGGCTTAGGAAACATTTACCGCTCCTCAAGCTCATTTTTATACATAGTAAGTAAAAAGTAACTTATGTATACCAACATAATAAAAAATAAGACTGTAGCAATTGCTGAACCATACCCCATTCGATAACCATACTCTGATAAAGCAGTCTCGTACATATAATAAGCCAAAACATTGGAAGACCCGTATGGCCCTCCTTCAGTCATGATCGCTACCATATCAAACGACCGCAGTGCGCCAATAACTGTTACAACAATTGATATGAATGTTGCTGGACGAAGTTGGGGCAATATTACATACCAAAGCATTTTTAAACCTTTGGCTCCGTCTAAGCGGCCTGCTTCAACCTGATCTTGAGACAGATTGCTTAATCCAGTCAAATATAAAATCATACAGTAAGCAATTTGCGGCCAAAGACCAGCAAAAATTATTCCATAGGTAACCAAATCTTCATCTGCAAGAATTGAGGGGGGTTTTGCATTAAAAAATTCCCAAATATGAGCAATCACCCCAAAATTAGGGTTATAAAACCAACTAAAAATCAAACCCACTACTACTTGAGAAATTACAAATGGGAAAAAAAATAAAGATTTGTATATTCTAATTCCAAACACAGACTGATTAAGAAACAAAGCTACGGATAGACCAATCGGGACCGCTAACAAATACAGAACCAACCAAACCAAATTATTTTTCAAAGATACGTAAAAATCATCATCGTCTAAAAGTTCAACGTAATTTGCTAAACCAACCCAAGTAGCATCACTTAAACCATCCCATTCATAAAATGAAACCCAAATTGATTGAAAAATTGGAATAATCACATAAACTGAAAAGAATGTAATACCAGGTATTAAAAAAAGCCAGGGTGCGAGATCAATTTTCTTAACATCTTTGAAGAAAAATTTCTTTTTCATAAGAATATAACGATGCACATGACTGTACCATTTCAATAATTTCAAATCTTACCAATTCCTGGGCGAAGATACTCTTCGCCCAGGAATTTGGTTACTTGTAAGCTTTTGCTTGTACCTTGTCCAACCGCTTCAAGATTTTATCGAGCCTCTCAGGTTTCATCATAAACTCCTGCATACCCTCCATACCGGCAGCAGCCATTTCTGGAACTGCATCTCGATCATAAAACTGAGCTAATCCAGCCGCACCATTCAGTGTTTCGAAACCTTGTTTGATAAACTTGTCATCTGTAACTGATGCTTTCGAATTAATTGGAAGTTGACCGATAGCTTTATTCCACTCAGTTTGCACATCTGGTCGGGCGACAAACGCCAACCATTTCTTGGCATCAGACTTATTTTTTGCGTTTGTAGGAATAAAAAACGCATCCGCTGGTGCTTCCTCTGCTCGAGGAATTCCCGGAGTGATCTCTGGAAATGGAAAATAATCTATTTGATCATAAGTAAGCCCTGCATTTTTGTAGGCATCCACTGAGAAATTACCCATGACATACATCGCTGCTTCACCGCTGGCAAAAGGAGCAACGGCATCTTGCCATGACATAGTGGCATGATTTTCTAAAAAATACCCGTTATTGACCAGTTCTGCCCAGTACTCAAAAGTTTTTCTAATACGCGGATCTGTATACTTGATTTTTCCTGCTGTTAGTTGATTATGGACATCATAACCATTCGTTCGCAAATTAATGTAATCGAATACCCCTGCCGCAGTCCAAAGATACCGAGTGCCGATCGTAATAGGAGTAACTCCGTTAGATTTTAATGTTTCGCAGGCCGCTAAAAACTCTTCCCAGGTTCCTGGTTCACTGATACCTAACTTTTCAAAAATATCTTTTCTATAATAAACTCCCCACTGATAATAAGAGTATGGAACTCCCCACTGCTTTCCACCAATTGTCATCGTTGGACGAATTGCGGCTAGATCCTCATTAAAACCATTTTTTTCCCAAACGTCTGAAACGTCCTCAAATAATCCCGCCTTTACGAATGGTCTCATTCTATTACCTGGATACCACGAAGTAATATCCGGAGCATCTGCTGTTAAGAAATTTCGGATTGCAGCTTTGTGAGCCTCTCTATCGCCATTGTTTGCAATAACATTGATAGATGGGTTTTCTTTTTGAAATTTTGCAACTGCATTTTCAAAAGCAGCTTTGGGCCCTGGATTCATATCATCAAAAGTTATTACCAAATCTGC
>MDTB01148852.1_pt1 | contig 38146 bp, 38 predicted proteins | sample 811161 | NCBI WGS metagenome assembly MDTB01 (sample SAMN05326650, study PRJNA326480) | marine metagenome | isolation source: seawater | place: Mediterranean Sea | collected 2009 | reverse complement strand
TTTTGTTATTATATTTTGCTCAAAATCTTTTTTAACTCTAATTTTAGCTTGTCTACCATACTTCTTAATTAACTTTTTATTTTTAATTATTTTTAACATTTTTTTTTTTATATCATTTTTACTTCCAACTTTGTGAAAAAAACCTGTTTGATTTTCAATCACAGCATCTTTCAGACCATAAATATTCGAGCAAAGAGACGGGACACCACATGATGCGCTCTCAATAATTACTGTCCCAAATCCCTCTCTATGACTTGGAAGACAAATAATATCTGCAAAAGAAAACCATTCCTCTGGTTTACTTGAAAATTTAAAATGTAAGATTTTTTTATTTTTATTTAAATAATTTTTAAGTTTTTTATCTTCTAGTTGTCCAACAAAAACTAAAAGTACGTTATGTTGGTCCTGTATTTCCTTGAAAGCATTTATAAGCTCAACTATACCTTTATCTTTATTTATTCTTCCTAAATATAAAAAAATAAAAGTGTTGCTACTTACTGAATATTTCTTCCTAAATTTACTTCTTATTTTTTTATTAAATTTAAATTTTGATATGTTTACTCCTCCAACTGATCCTTTATGGAATACAGTAGATTTATCTTTGGAGATAACTTTCTCTTTCATTAAAAATTTTCTTTGAGAAATACCATCTACAAATACATGGTCACAGGACGAAAAGATTAACCTATCTATTGATTTATAAAATACCCTTTTAAAACTTCTTCTTGTTGCCCAAATTTGTCCAGTGAACCAGTGAATACGATATGGGGTTCTCGCAATAAATGTTGCAAGAGCAACTATAAACCCTGTTTTTGGTGTAAAAGAAATTGATAAGTTTGGTCTATTTTTAAAAAAATAAAATAAAGTCAATATAAAAGATTTCGTATCATGAAACAAACTAAGACCTCTTTTAAATCTGAGATCTATTAATGAGACGTTATTTGGAATTTTATTTTTTAATTTGTTAGCATTATTGCAACAAATAAATAAATGATAATTTTTACTAAGATAATTAATATGATTAAGCACAAATACATTAAAAAAATTAGAAGTATTTGCAATAAAAAAAATTTTTTTTTTCTTATTCATCTAAAAGTATATTTTCTCTCAAAGAAAATTTTGGTTTAAAATTTAGTTCTTTAATAATTTTTTTGTTACTATATGAAACTTCGGACGAGACTAATAAAAGAAAATTTATTAATTTTTTAGGAAGCGGTATATTAAGTAAGAAATTAATTAAATTTTTAGATAAAATAATTATTTTAATTTGTTTTTTATAAAATTTTCTATAAAAGTTAACAACTTCAAGTTGTCTACAATCATCTGATAAAATATATGTTTTGTTCCTGGATATTTTAGTTTTAAAAATAATCAATTTAATTGCTTGAGATACATCTTTGACATTAATAAAGTTAAACATTACTTTATCAGATATCTGCAACCAAAAACCAAATTTTAATAAAAGTAAAACAAAACTATACAAGTTAGAATGTTTTTTTTTTCCAAAGACATTTGAAATTCTTAAAATAGTAAAGGATAAGTTTTGATTTGATTTTCTTTTAACTAGAGAATTTAAATAAGTATCTAAATTAAGTTTACTTTTAGAATATAATTCACTTACTCTAGTGGGCGTATTTTCACTAATAATTACTTTTTTGGAAATTAAGTTTTCAGATCCACCGTACACAGAAACACTACTTAAATGAATGAATCTTATTTTTAATTTATAATTGATTATATATTTAATTAATTTTTTTATGAGAATAAAATTTATATATTCTAAATTATTTTTTTTACTATTAAATTTACCAACGCAATTTATAATAAAGTTTGTTTTATTTAAAAAGGATAACTCTGACTTCTTAAAGGAGACGAAATCCCATTTATAATATCTAATTCTATTACTCTTATAAACTTTTTTAATATTTGATCTTCCAACACAAGTTAAATTGAAGTTAGTATTTTTTAATAAATTTTCTACAATAGTTTCACCTATCAAACCAGTGTAGCCTAAAATAACTATATTCATTGTTAATTTAAAAGTATTTTATAAAAGTTATAATCTTAATGAAACTTTATCTTTATATAATATGTATTTTAAATCATAAATTACGTGATTAGTTTTGCATAAATTAAAAATTTTTTTTTTTCCCATATCAATAAATTTTTTATGTTTAACAGCTATAATAATTCCATCATAAGTATTCTTTTTAAGTTTTTGTTTAACAGAAATGCCATAAATTTTCTTAGCTTCAACAGTATCTACCCATGGATCATAAAGATCTAGGTTGCATTTTTGATTTTTTAATTTTTCGATAACTTTTTTTACACCAGAGTTTCTCAGATCTGCACAGTTTTCCTTAAAACTAAGCCCCATTATTAAAATTTTAGCTTTTTTAATCTTAATATTTTTTTTATTCATTTCTTTGATAAATTTTGAAGCAACATAAAATCCCATTTTATCATTTATCTCTCTTCCTGCTAAAATTACTTTTGCATCATACCCAATATTTTTAGCTTTATGTGTAAGATAATAGGGGTCTACTCCAATACAATGGCCGCCAACTAAACCTGGTTTAAATGGTAAAAAGTTCCATTTACTCCCTGCGGCTTCTAGTACTTCCTGCGTATCAATATTTAATTTATTAAAAATAATAGAGAGCTCATTAATTAGAGCAATATTCAAATCACGTTGGGTATTTTCTATTACTTTTGCAGCTTCTGCAACTTTAATACAGGAAACTTTATGCGTTCCTACACTAATAATTTCTTTATATAGACCATCTACTATTTCAGAAATTTGAGAAGTCGAGCCAGATGTAATTTTCTTTATTTTTGAGATTGTGTGATTTTTATCACCAGGATTTATCCTTTCAGGACTATAGCCACAAAAAAAATCCTTATTAAATTTTAAATTAGAAAATTTTTCTAATATAGGCACACACACCTCCTCAATACAGCCAGGAAAAACGGTTGACTCGTAAATTACTATATTGCCCATTTTAATTATACCCCCAATCATTTCTGATGCCTGGATTAAAGGTTTTAAATCAGGTTCCTTTAATTCATTTATTGGAGTTGGTACTGTAACAATGAAACAGTTTGCATTTTTAAGATCATTTTTGTTAGACGTGAACTTTATATCGCTTGAACTTTTTATTTCGTCTTTATTAAATTCTAGGTTTTTATCTATTCCAGAATTAAGTTGATTAATTCTTTCTTCGTTAATGTCAAAACCTAATACTTTTCTTTTTTTAGCAAATTCTAGAGTTAAAGGTAAACCCACATAACCTAAACCTATAATTCCTAATTTAATATCTTTATTAGAAAGAATCATATTTGGTAATAATTTTTATACCATTTAATAAAGTTTGATACTCCTTCAACTACAGACGTTGATGGTTTATAATTAAATTTTTTTTTTAAATTGTCTACATTCGCGAAAGTATCTTGCACATCTCCTGGTTGTAATGGCAAAAAATTAATTTTTGCTTTCTTTTGCAGTGCTTTTTCCAAAGCATCAATATAATCCATTAGCTTTACAGGTTTATTATTTCCTATATTAAAAATACACCATGGTGCTTTGCTGTTTGCTGGGTCAGGTTCGTCACTATTCCAATTAACATTACCTACTGGAGAAGTGTCGAGAGTTTTAATTATGCCCTCTACAATGTCATCTATATAAGTAAAATCTCTAGTATGATTACCATGATTAAAAACATCAATAGGTTTTTCTTCCAATATAGCTTTTGTAAATTTAAATAACGCCATATCTGGCCTACCCCAAGGTCCATAAACTGTGAAGAATCTAAGACCAGTAGTCGGTAAGTTGTAAAGATAACTGTATGCATGAGCCATCAATTCATTGGATTTTTTAGAAGCAGCATAAACAGACAGTGGATGGTTAACACTATCATGTTCCGAAAATGGCATTTTTGTATTAGCACCATATATGCTTGAGGTACTTGCATAAACTAAATGCTCAATTTTTTGCTGCCTACAATTTTCTAAAATGTGGGCAAATCCAACAATGTTACTATTGATATAAGCAAGGGGGTTCTCCATAGAATAACGTACACCTGCTTGAGCGGCTAAATTTACTACTTTTTTAGGTTTTTGAATATTAAAAACATTTTCTAAATTTTTCTCATCGCTTAGGTCTAGCTTATAATGTTCATAATTAGAATATTTTTTTAAATTTTGTGCTCTTGCTTCTTTAATTTTAGTATCATAATAATTATTATGATTATCAATTCCTACAACATTATCACCACGTTCTAAAAGTTTTAAACATAATGAAAATCCAATAAAACCTGCTGAACCTGTAACAATAATTTTATTCATTTTTATTATCCTTAAAATTCTTAGTCATAATAATTAAACTTAATTATTTTTTAAATTTTTATTATAAACTTTAAACCATCCTTTATTATAAGATTTTATCATTTTGCCTATACTAAATTTATCTCTTATTCTAGCTCTAGCTCTATTTCGTCTTTTACTCCATTCTTTAGTTCTTATTTGTTTAATTGCACTCTCAATTGCTATAGCAAGTTTTGTTGAATTATCAGCGGGTACCACCCAACCAGTATTACCAACTATATAAGAGGAATCCCCAACATTAGTAACTACGCAGGGAGTTTTTACAGCCATAGCTTCAGCAATTACATTTGGGAAACCCTCAGATCTGCTACTTTGAACGTGAACATCTAGCCATCTCATAATTTTTGAAACATTTTTTGTTGGACCCATCAGCTTAACATAACTAGTCAATTTTAGTTTTTTAATTTCTGCATTTAATGAAATATTGTTATTAATATTATTTCCAACTAGCAGACAAAAAAAACCTATTTTTTTCAATCGAATTAATGAGAGAGCTTTAAGTAAATTTATATGATCCTTAAGTGGGTCATATCGAGCCACATAACCTATCCGTGGAGTATGATTTTTAATTTTAATTTTATCTAATAAACTTGATTTTTTAAATGAATTGGGTTTTAAATTTAGTAAGTCATATCCATTTGGAATAAATAAAAATTTTTTATCATCGTAGCCCTCATTTTTATAGATTTTTTTTGCCTTCTTTGAAACAATTATAATTAATTGAGGGATGAAATAAGATAATTTTGCTAAAATTTTTAAAATTAAAATTGTAGTAAATTTAGCTTTTCCAAATTGTATCTTCGAATAACGTATGTTCCAGACGATATTTTTAAAACCTGCTAATCTTGCTGCGATACTACCTAAAAAATCTGCATGAACAAGCCATGTTTGTACAATATCAGGTTTTAATGTGCCAATTAATTTTACAAGGTAAAAAAATTTGTAAATTGAAAAAAAATTTATATTTAAATTATAAACCTCTATCCCTAATTTTTTAAATAATGAAAAATATTTTCCACGGTTGGTTAGTGAAATAACAATATGCTTGTTTTTAGTATCATATTTACAAATTTTATATAATGTATGTTCTGCACCTCCATCTCCTAAACCCGTAATTATATGAAGAATATTCATTTTATAATATAAGTAAATTTAAAATCTTTTTAAAACTTTTGCTTAATTTTATTTTTATTTTTAAAAACTAATCTTGGAATTAGAGGCCCAGCAAGCATTATAAGCCCAATGACAAATTTAACACGATGTCTTATTCCAGTTCCAAAATTACTAACTCCAATTCCAAATGTAATAAAATAGCTTAATAAAATTAATGAAATTATTCGTAAAGCTGGATCTTTCCAAATAGTTTTTCTGTTCCTTAAAATCAAAAAGAATAAAGTCATATATAAAACGCTATCAAAAACTCCAACTATATGACTCAATTTTTTAGCATCCCATGGAAAAGGTGCAAATAGAAAGTATAAAGTTCTTAAAGGTACCTTGTATATGAATTCTACATCAGTCTCTACTTTTAACCAATCTGGATATGATGCATCACCTTTGGTATTGTAATTCATTAAAAGCCTCATATGTTGCGTATTAATAGTCTTATCAAAAGTCTTCAGGTAAGGAACATGGATTTTACCAGAAACATATTGCATTAAGACAACTGAAGAAATAAAAACGACGAATAATAATTTAATATTAATAGTTCTGGTTTTAATTAATTCAAATGACTTTTTAATACTATCTAAAGTAACGACAGCTGCAAAAACAAATAGACCAATAATAGAGGCTCCATGAAAGAAAGTTGCTCCAATAAAACCGAAAATTGTTAAAATAATAGATTTAATATCTTTGGCTCTAACCCAATTTACTACACCATAAATTGCTAGTATTAAAAAAAAACTAATATAAACCTCTCGCATTGTTAAAACCGAATATGATACTATTGAAGGAAACAAAGCTATTGTCCAACCAACTTTCTTAGCTGTTTTATTACCCCATAATTTTTTTGCTAATAACCACCCAAGAAAAACTGAGCCCAAACCAAAAAGTATAGAAATTGATTGTAACATTAAAATACTCCTACCAAACAAAGAATAAGGAATTGCATAAAAGAAACTAATAAAATAGGCATCGGGACCCTTATAGTAATTAAATATATTCAAAAAACCGCCTTTGGACCAATTCCAAGCCCTTGCCTCAAAATTCAATGCATCCATATTTCCATCAGGTAAATAAAAAAAATGATTGTTAATGATTAAAAATAATATGCGTATTAATAATGCTACAAAAATGATTTTAGAAACTTCCTGCCAACGATATATAAAAAGTAATGATATCAGACATAATAAAATAATTGCAATTACACCAATAAAATCAAACATTATATTTTGGATAAAAATTTAAATTATAAATAATTTGTTTTTTAAACATTTAAAGTTTTCGAATTAATCCAACAAATTTTCTGTTAAACTCAACAATAGCAAATTTCAATGAGTTGTTTTCAACAAAATTTGAAAAATAAAGATTATCTTGAATATCATCAGATATAAAAATTCCACCAGATTTTAAAGAATTCCAGAGAATAGGATAAGCATAGTGTCTACCCCACCAAGACTTATCTGAGTCATAGTGGCAAAGATCTATAGGTTCTTTAGCATTTTTTATTGCATTAATAATTCCTGGACGGTCTGGTTTTCTAATCAATATCCAATTTTTTTTTAAATATTCTGGTACTACAATTCCTACATCGTTTTCATTATTTTTTGTTGGGTAAGGCATGTCTACACTATACAATTTACAATTGTCAGAATTTTCTAAGGCTTTTAAAATAGCTAAACTTGACCATCCATAAGCAACGCCAGTCTCAATCACCTTTTTAGCTTTTAACAATCTGACACAATCATAAAGTAGATTGATATGTCCAGATCCTCCCATCTTAACTGAGGATTTTGCTTCAAGTTTAAGACTCTCTCTTATTGTATCATTGTCTAAACCTACTAAATCACCTTTCAGTTCAAGTTTTTTAAAAGCTTCGCTATACGAAATAGCATTATTTTTTGCCCATTCTGTAGCTATATTACGATTTTCAATTGTATCATGTTTAAATAAAAATTTGCGTATAATTAAAGATGAAAAGTGTTGGTAGTATTTAGGACGAAAAATAAACCAAATTATAATAAAAATTTTATCTATCATTGTTGAACAATTTATTTTTGATATTTTTAATACATACTTTAAAGATATATGAGATGATAGCTATATCTTAAATTAAATTTCTAAAAGTAAATCTTTAGTAAAAACGACCATTAATTACAATAAAAAATTCTTCTATTTAAATATCCTTAAGCGTATATTTGCTCTCAATTATTTATTAAAAGCTTTAATAAGGAGTATATAAAAAATATTAATAAATTTAAAAATCTTAAAATGAGTTTATAATTTAGTCAGAACAACATTAAAAATATGACAAAATTAAAAAATAACATAATAGAAATTTTTATTTTTTTTACGATTTTTCTATTACTTTTTTATTCTTCTGACCCTGTTATATATGACGACTCTTCTCGTTATTTGGAAGGTGGCTTAAAAGGACCACCTCTTTATTCTATTATAGTATTAACTCTAAAATCAATATTTAAAACTTTAAATTCTATAATAATATTCCAAACTATTTTCTTGGGTTTTAGTATTGCCTTTTTTGCAAAAACTGTGTCAGAACATTTTAATTTAAATATTCTTAAAAAATCTATTATTGCAATATTTTTATTTTTACCGATTTTAAAATTTTATAATAACTTATTAACTGAAACTATTTGTAATGCTTTTTCACTTTTGTTTGTAAGTTTTATAATTAAGTTAATATATAAATTAAATATTCAAAATCTTTTTTGGAGTGGGATTTTTGTTGTTTTACTTCTACTAACTAGAAACCAATTTATGTTTTTATATCCAGTAATATTATTAACTTATTTTGGTATATTTATTATTCATAATTCTAAAAAAACAATTATTTTATTGACTATTAGCTTTTTATCTATCCTGCTAGTTCACAATTCTCTTATCAATTTAAAAAAATATATTGGTAAAAATTTAAATAATGAAAAAAATATCTTACAAAATGATAGAGGAATATTTCATTTTATTTTTATTGATGCTATTTATATTTCATCAAATGAAGATTCAAAATTATTTAAAAATAAAAAATTACAAAATACATTTAATGAAATTTTTAAAAAAATTGATGACAGGAAGGCTTTAGTAAAATATTATGATGGTAGAGGACATTTTGGATTGAGTTTTGCAACTATAAGAGATGTCTCTATATTGCCACTAGAAGATCTTGCTAATAGAGAAAATATTAGTGTGATAGATCTTAAAAAAGATATTTCTATAAAAATAATTTCTGCAAATTTTGTTAAATATTTAAAATTAATATTTAAAAAGTTTTATGACTCTACTTGGTTATTTGTATTTATACCATTTTTTATGCTATTAGCAGCCTCAACTGAATTTCTTAAATTTAAATCAAAATTTTCATTAATTATAATATTTTTATCATCATTTACATTAGCCAACCATTCGGTGGTTTATCTATTTGGTCGTGTGCAACCTAGATATTTGATATATTCAGATTTTATTTTATTAATATTTATTTACATAATATTTAGTATTATTCTTCAAAAAAAAATTATGAATTAATTTGCAATTATTGAATATTTCTATAGTTCGATGTAATAATTTTTTGAATTAATAATTCTCTGATATGAACTTTTACCAAATTAATTATTTAGCTAGGAATATTTTAGACAAAGGAGTTAAAATATTTAAAAACCCAAGACTTTTTGGACTATATTTTAATGAGTATATTAAAGGAATTTTTATAAATATAAAAATAGATAGTTATATTGTTTCATATCCTAAATGCGGGAGAACATGGTTATATAATATCTTAAGTCTGTATTCGAAAAAAATTAACAGTCAAAATAATGTTAACGATAGGAAATTGATAAAATTTAATGATACTCTAGTTAAATTTACTCACGATAGTAGTGATCCTAGTCCATATCCGATAAAACCTATAAAATATAAAAATAAAGATTTAATTAACAAAAAAAAAATTATACTTTTAAGGGATCCACGTGAGGTGATTGTATCTCATTGGTATCATTTAAATTTCAGAGAAAAAACTTTTAAAAAAAATATCAGTGAATTTATTAATGATAAATATTTAGGAATTGAAAAAATAATATCATTTTATAATTTTCTAAATTTAAATTCATTAAATAATTCTGAAATAATTACTTATGAAAGATTAGTGAATAATACTTTTGAAGAAATAAAAAAAATACTTTATTTTTTAAATTTAGAAATTAATGAAAATTTGATTAAAAATTGTATTTCCAATTGTTCTTTTGATAAATTGCAAAAAAAAGAGATGGAAGAAACTAAAAATAAAGATGTTAAAACTATGAAATTTAGAAAAGGTCTTCATGGTAATTTCAATGAAGATTTAAATAAAGATGATCTAATCAAAATCAATAGCAAAATAAAAGATTTGTTAAATAATAACTTTAAAAGGATATTGCATTTAGAAAATATCTAAATAGTTTCTATTTATTAGATTTTTATAAATTTATTTAAATTTTAAAATTTTAATAATTAAAATAATCAAGTTAAAATATTATTAATGAAATTGTTAAAAAATTATTTTTATTTTTTTAAACTTTCATTAATATCGCTGGTATTATCTATAACTGTATTAAATTTAAGTTTACAATTTTATGATACAAAAAAAGCATTAATTATCACATTGGTAGTTGTTTTTGTTGTAAATTTTATAAAACTTAAAAACTATTATAAATTTAAAAATAATAATCTTTTTTTCGTTTATTCGATATTTACAAGAATTATTTCAAGAGTAGTCGAATACTATCTTTTCTTATTTATTTTAGATTACTTGGGTTCCCATAACTTAAGCTGGATTATTACAATTTCATTTACACATTTTTTAAAATTTATCTTTATTGAGATTTATAATAATTTAAGATTTAAGATTTAAGATTTAAGACATAAAAATCTTAAAAATTAAATTTAAAAAGATTTAATTTAGAAAGTATTTAAAAATAAATTTTAATTATTAATTTATTAAGAAATAATAAATAATTTATAAATATTAAAAAAATTTTTAAATCTAATTTTATAAAAATATGGTAAATGATTTATTCTAAATATATATAAAAAATGCCAAATATTATAATTTACTATGAAATCAAAAATTAGCCTCGTTGTACCTGTTTTCAATGAAGCTGAGGAAATTGCAAATTTTTTTAATGAACTAAAAATATGTAATTCCAATCTAGTAAACGAAATAATTTTTGTAGATGATTGTTCAAGTGATAATTCATTTAGTTTATTAGAAAAAAAAATTAATGAATTTAAAAATTTATTATCCAATATAAATTTTTTATTAATTGAAAACCTTAAAAATAGAGGATATGGCTTTTCAATTAAAAGAGGGGTTTCTATTTCCAAAAATGAATCAATAGCAATCATAGATTTGGACAGAACTTATAAAATTGAAGACCTAAATGATATGGCTGATAAATTTATCAATGATCATAACTTTAAATATGATTTAATTGCAGGTGAAAGAAAAATTGATAAAACAAATACATCTTGGTTAAAAATTATCGGGAAAAATATTATTAATCGAATAGCAAATTTCTGCTTTAATGAAAAAATTATAGATTATAACTCTGGGCTACGAGTTTTTAATAGAGACAAATTTCTAAAACATAGTCATATGATGTCTAACAGATTCTCTTTAACTACTTCAATGACAATAACTTTTTTAAATGAAAATTATGAGATAAAATTTCATAAAATAAAATACGAGGAAAGAATTGGTCAATCTAAACTTAAATTTTACGATTTTTTTAAGTTTTTATATACTATATTTTCTTTGCTGTTCTATTATAAACCTTTCAAAATTATAACACCTTTAATATTACCATCATTCTTAGCATTCATTTTATTTTTCACAAAAGATATTATTTCTGGAAATTTAACAGACAAAACTATCTTACTTTTCAATCTTAATTTTCTGTTAATTATATTACTATTTACAATTGATAGAATTAACAAAATTAAATAGCCAATATAACATTTAATGAATTTTGTTTATATACAAAATTTAATTTATAATAATCATTGCATCAATTAAAATGAAAAATATTAAAGATAAAATTGCTATCATTGGTTTTGGAGCCTCTGGATTTGGTACATACTTAGGTCTCAAAGAAAAAGGATTTAAAAACATATATATTTATGATCACAGACCTTTAGAGAAAAAAATTAAAATTGATCAATGGGATGAAAAAAATTTAAAAAAGAATTACAAAATATTAAAAAATAAATTAGGTTTTGGAACTGCAAATTCTAAAACGTATTTTGGAAACGAATTAAAATTCATTACAAATGGTTTTGATAAAATTTATGATAATAAAATTAGTAGTGGGTTACTAAATTTTTGGGGAGGAGTTTTGCAAAAATTTGACACTAAAACACTTAATTTAAGTTTAAACATAAATAATTTAGATGATTATTACTCAAAAATTTCAAAAAATATTTCAATATCACAGGTAGTAAATAAAAATTCACAAAAAAATATTTATACAAATCAAGAAAAGATTAAATGTAATAAGCTTGTAGAAGAAATTAGCGAAAGTATAATTGGAAATTCTTTAGAAATAATTGAAAAAGATACAATTTTAGCAATTTCTCAAAATAATAAAGAAAAAAATTGTAACTGTTTTATAGGATGCCTTAAACATAAAATTTTTAATACAAATCGTATAGATTTAGAAAAAAGTGTAAAAATTATTAATCAAATTGTAAAAAAAATAGACTTTGATAAAAAAAAAATAATAACTGATTCAAGTTCACAGACTTTTGAAAAAATATATTTAAATGCAGGACCCTATTATGATCAAAAAATCTTAATTGATAGTTCAGAAAAAAATAATAACTCTATAAAAATAAAAGATAGTTCATCGTTTACATTTCCAATTTTTTATAAAGGGAAATTAAATAAAAATAATATTGATTTTGCTTTAACGAATTGTGTATTTTGTATAAAAAATAAGGATACTGTTTTAGGTCATGCTCAAATATACCCACCTGTGGAACATTTAAATAAATCAATTTTTCCATATTTTTTGTGGAATAAGTTTAATTTTATTAAAAATGTATCAATTAACAGGTTACTTTGGGCCAGATGTTATTTAAATGATGAATATTCTCAAATTAAAGAATTTAGCAATGATAATAATATTAATTATTTTAAAAACAAAAAAATTAAAATAGGGCAAAAAATCTTTTTCGAAATTTTTAAAAAAAATCTAGATAATAAAAATTTTTTACCTATTAATTTTTTTATTAATTCAAAAACAAGTTCGCATTATACTGGTGAGAGTAACCATGTAAGAAAAAATATTTTAAAACTAGATGAAAATCATTACAAAAAAAATATTTTTTTTAACGACTCTCTACTTTGGGATAATTTACCTTCGCACTCACCCACTTTCACAATTATGGCAAATGCTCTAAGAAACACTGATTTATATTTATAATGACTTACCCTAGACAAAAAATTTATGGCTATAGTTTTTTTAGACAACTTAGAAATTTTTTTTTCAAGAAGAATACTAATTCAAAGAATTTTATTAAAACATTTTTCAGTTTAAATGAAAATTACAATATAAATTTTGTCTATAAAGCGCGAATTGGGTTTTTTCATATATTAAGCTTTTTAATAAAAGAGAATGAAAAAAAAAATAAAATAATTTTGTCATCATTCACTGTTTTTGATATGATCAATATGGTTTTATTAGCTGGATTTAAACCAATTTTTATAGACCATTATAAAGACAGCTCACAAATTGATATTCATGAATTAAAAAAAAATATATATCAATTTAAAGATGAAATAGGTGCGGTCCTATTAACTCATTACAATGTTAATAATTCTGAATTATTTGAAATATCAAACATTTGCAAAGAGAATAAAATTTCTCTTATTGAAGATTGTGCAATTACAATTGGCAGTAAGTTAAATGATGAATATGTTGGTAAATTTGGTGATTATTCCTTATTTAGTTTTGGATTTTATAAATTTATTAATATTTTATCTGGAGGAATGATTTTTTCAAAAAATAAAAATTTTTACAATTTCGTAATTGAAAAAGAAAAAAATTGGAAAGTTATAAAAAGTATCAATAATTATAAATTAATAATAAAATTTTTTATAATAAAAATTTTAAGCTCTAAAATTATATTCAACTTAATTTTTCCAATAATTAAATTTTCATATAAATATAATATAACGTTTATTACAAAGTTTTTAATAAACGACCCGAAACCCCATAAAAAAACAAATTTTCCAGATGAATATAAATATAGATTATCTGATGTACAGATAAGTGATATTATATTTCAATTTAAAAATTTAGAAAATCAAAGAAATGAAAGAGAACTAAACTATTTGTATTATTCTAATTATATTAAAAATAAAAAAATAAATTTCTTTCACTCTGAAAAAAATTTATTAAATGAAAATGCGTACTTAAATTTTCCAATTATTGTTAACGATAAAAATGAATTTATAAACTATATGCTAAGTAATGGAATTGACTTAAACCCTCAATTTTATAGATCTGTAAGTGAATTATCTTTTTTAAAACAATATTCTAATAATACAAAACAAATTCAAAATACAGTATCAAAATTAATTACACTTCCAACATACCCTGGAATTGATAAAAATTATATCCATAAAATAGTTGATATTATAAATAAATATTAAAATGCATAAATTAAAAAAAATATTTTGTTTAATTGGAAATTATCTGCCACCAAAATTAAACTGTTTTTTTTATAAAATTTCAGGAGTAAAATTTAATTTGAATAAAGTTTGGATTGGAAATAAATGTTACTTAGATACAAATTTTCCAGAAAATATTATTATTAAAGATAATGTTTGTATAAGTTTTGAAGTTACGATTTGTTGTCATTTTAACACAACAAGAAGCATAAAGGATCATCCAATAAAAAAGTACAAGAAAGAAGTTGTATTAGAAGAGGGTGTATTTATTGGACCAAAATCAATTATTATGCCTGGTGTTGTTTTAAGAAAAAACACTTTTGTTAGAGCAGGCTCAGTCATTACTAAATCTACCAATCCAAATTCAATTGTTTCTGGAAACCCTCAAAAAGAAGAAGCAATACTTAATGATAAATTGTCATCAAAAATAAATAATTTAAATAAAAAATATTTATTTTAAATATTTTAATTAAGTTAAATTAACTTATTAATGTTAATTATAAAAATTAATTAATTTTTCATATCTTTGAAAGACTTGATCAATTTGATTTTTTTTTACTGAATTTTTTAATTCTGAATAATTGAATTCTCTTTTAAGAGTTTCCAAAAGTTTATTTTCTAAATCACTAGTATCAAAATGCTTTACCAAATATCCATTCACACCGTTTTTTATAATTTCAGCTGGTCCATTAGGACAATCAAACGATACAACTGGAGTATTCATAATTATGGACTCAATTAAAACATTGGGATATCCCTCATAGAGCGAGGTAAGAACAGTTGCTTTTGCATGAAGATAAAATGGGATAATATTTTTTTGAAAACCTAAAAAATCAACTTTTTGGGCTATATGACAATCAATAGCTTTTTGTTTAAGTTGATCCTCTAAATTTCCTTTACCAATAATTTTTAACCGTAATTTTGGAAATTTATCTGATATTTTAGCAAATGTTTCTATTGCATAGTGGAAAGCCTTTTGTTTTTCAAGGCGACCAACGCATAATATATATTCTTCTTTTTTTATTTTAGATATGTCGTGTTTTTTTGTGTAATCTTCAATATGATCAGGTATTGGATTATAAATTACACTGGAGTTGTAAATAAGTTTTGGATAAGTATGTATTAAATCATCACGCATAGCATGACACTGATTTACAACATGATCAACATTCTGGTAACAAAATTTAACTAAAGGTAATACTATATATCTCGTCCAAAAATTTTGATCTTCAAATTGTCTTAATTTTATTGATAAAGTATTAATATTTCTTGCAATTATTTTTATATCTAAACGAAATAAAAATCTTAAAATCACAAGTATTACAGACAGCTCATAATTAAATACTAAAATTATTTTAGGCTTGTTTTTAAATATATATTTAATCAAAGGTAAAGCAGCATATCTAGCATGAGTCACATTAAGTGTAATTAATTTAATACCTTTAATTATACGATAAAAAAAGGTTTCATTATTTGTATTTAATACAGCTAAGTCAACAGACCATCCTTCATCTGCAAATTTATTGGCAATACTTACGCAGACACTCTCTGCACCACCTCCAGCCAAAGAACTATTCAATAATAAAATTTTTTTTTTTTTTTAATTTCATCACTATTTTTTAAGAAATATGCAATAAAATATATCGATGTTTTTTAATTTAAATTTATTTAAAATTTTGATTTTGATGAATGTCAAAGTCTAATTTATCTAAAAAATTTTTATAACTTATTTCATAATGTCTATCTATCATTTTTTTCACATTTTGATCAATTGAATTTGCTTTTTGGGTTTTCGTGCTAATTTTTTGAATATATTTAAGAAAATGACTCCAAATTGGAAAGCTGCTAATTCCAAGATATTCTTTTAACTTTTTACTCAAAATAGAAATTTTTTTATTTAATCTAAAAGAGTTAAGTTTACTAAAAAATTCATTTTTATATACTTTTCTTTCATTAATCCTTTCAAAAACTTTTTTGTTATCATATTCAATATTTAGAAATTGTAAAACTTCCTTATAAACAACTAAATTATTCTTCTGAAAATTTTCAAATGATATAATTTTCACCTGTTCTTTTGAAAAATATTTGTAAACATTCTGTAATTGATCAAAATAATTAGCTATTTTATGATAATATAATTTTTTTGGATCTCTACAATTTTTAGGAATAAAGCTTCCATTTTCTCTTTCCCATGAGAGCTTCCATGCATTTTCAAAATTTTTAACATCCTCTTCATGACTAAGTATCATTTGATTGTGTAAAGAATAAATCATATCTGATGGATTACGATACATTATAATTATTTTTGCTTTAGCATTAAATTTATAAATATTTTTTACTGCATTTTTAGAATAAAAGTACCATACAGAAGCCTCACCACACAATTGATCCTGTCGAGCTTTTTTAAATAATGATAAATAATGCTTTAAAGTTAAAACTAAACGAGAACTTTCATCAATATCTGTTGAAAAAAAATGTGGTTCTTTAGGTTTCGACATATATATGTGTTTATGATCACTTAAAAATTTTGCTAATGCTGATGTTCCACATTTTGGTGCACCAATTATAAAAAAACTTGGACTATTCATCTTTTTTTATGCATTTCAATAAAATTGTTCTTTCAGAGAGGAATTTCAATTCTATTTTATCTTTAATGCCAAGTATTTTTTGAAAGGAACCTATCTTTTTCAAAATATGTTCTTTATTTAATGGTGGAAATTTATGATTTTCTTCATAAAAACCAAATATATATGGAAATAATTTTTTAAGAACCTTTACTGTACTATCTCTAAGGCTCATTATTATTAATAGAAATCTAAACTTGAGCCAATTAGTAGATTTAGATAATTTTTGATTATTTAATCTCTCCCAAACCTTTATCATTTTCATTGCAGCTAACTCATTTTCATCAAAATAAATTTTTTTTGTTATAACCTCAGGTAATTGATTTGAATCCTCTTTTGAGTCATTAAATTTTTTAGCATTAAAAATTACATTAACTTTATCAATTAATTCTTCAACGGATTTGACTATGAAGCCTAGCTCGTTTGCAACTTCTCTTGAAAACTTATGCTTAAATGGAATAAATGTTAATATTGGTTTTTTTGAAAAAGTTGCTTCAAGCGCTGTGGTACATCCATTATGAAGGACTGCAAAGGATTCTTTTAACCATGGGGTTATAGATCCTTCACGAATAATATGAACATTTGGAACTCCATCTAAAAAAACTTTCCAAGGCTCAATGTTTTCTGACGGGTGTGGTCTTACGACAATATCAAACTTATTAATTTTAGATAGTTGTTTTATAACCTTAATAAATTCATACATATTTTGATAATTTTCAGAAATAGTACCAAAATGTTTTTCCATTAATTCAGGATCTAATCCATAGTATCCTATTTTTTTATACAATTTAAAAATATTGTGAAAATACCTAGGATTGTTAGCTAGACTAAAATTAGATGAAACTAATAAAAAGTTTCTATTTGGCTTTCCATTGGGGGTATTCCAATAATCAGAAAAAGAGTTTTTCCAGAGATCTGCTCTTGGTGATCCGGTCATGAATATTTTAGACGAATCTTTAAAATAAATTTTTTTTAAAGTTTCTGTATCTTCTGGTCCCCAAGTAAAAATAGCAGATGCTTGCTCAACTGATATGTTTGAAAATCTATATGTAGCAGGTTTGTAACCATGATCGACCAAGCCACCTTCTTCATCAATTGAAGTGATAATAAATCCTTTGTCAATAAAGTTTTGGTTAACAGCGATCCTGTCTTTACTTGGCGTTAGAGATTTATTGTGAAATACTCCTGGAGACAATATTCCACTTTTCAAGCCTCTTAAAATTTCTGTGCTATGGGAAATTATAATTTCGTGACCTCTTGAAGCTGCTATAACTCCAAGAAGTATCTTACTATCTAGCTCACGAACAGCAGTCTCAACATCTAAATAAATATTCATATTATTTATTAATCTTTTGCTACTAACATAATTTGAAGACTAACTAAACTACACAATCGAATTACTTCAGTTTGTAACATTCTCTCAGTTTTATCAGAATAATTTATGTTTTTTTCAAGTTCTAAATAATCAATTTTTAAATCACAACTTAATAATTTTTATCAAGCCAATTTTTAAAGTTTTTTTCAGTCATCCATTCCGAATTTGTGTTACTGGAATAGGAAAATCCTTCTGGCACTTTTTTTCCGTTTTTTATACGCTTAACATCTGTAGACCAATTATTAATTTGAGGTAAAATTTTAAAATATTTTGGATATTCATAGGTATTTTGACAATCCTCTGGTCCTATCATTTGTTCATGTAACTTCTCACCTGGACGTATACCGACAATTTTTACTTTATTTTTTGGAGCTATAATTCTAGCAATTTCTGTAACCTTCATTGAGGGTATCTTTTTTACAAAAATTTCTCCACCAATCATGTCGTCAAAAGCCTTCCATACTAATTGTACCCCTTGCTCAACTGTTATCATAAAACGTGTCATTCTTTTATCGGTAATTGGAAAAACTCCTTGATCTTTAATTGATTGAAAAAATGGAATTACCGAGCCACGAGAACCCATTACATTACCGTAACGCACTACCGCAAAACAAGTTTTGTGACCCGATGCATAAGATGAGTTACCAGAAACAAATAATTTATCTGATGCTAGCTTAGTTGCACCGTAAAGGTTTGATGGACTGCTAGCTTTATCAGTAGATAAGGCCACTACACGTTTCACCCCTTGATCTATTGAAGCATCTACAAGATTCATTGCACCAATTATATTAGTCCTTATACATTCAAATGGATTATACTCTGCTGAAGATACAATTTTAGTTGCAGCAGCGTGGACTACAAAATCTACACCTCTTAGAGCTCTATATAAACGAGCTTTATCGCGAACATCACCAATAAAAAATCTAACTCTTTTATCATTTTTAAATAATTTTGACATCTCCCATTGTTTCATTTCATCTCTAGAGAAAACCACTAATCTTTTAGGGTTATATTTTTTTAATGTTAATGATACAAATGCAGAGCCAAATGAACCCGTACCTCCTGTAATTAAAATTGATGAGTTTTTGAGCATTATCTTTTATAGTTTGTTATAACTTACCATCAAATATTTTCAAATATTATTAACTAGTTCCTTAAAAGTAGTTTTTTTTTTTATTTCACCTTTTTCTAGAATGTATATGAGGTTAGAATTTTTTAGTGTGCTTAATCTATGAGCAACCATAATTACTGTAATTTTTTTATTTATGTTATTTAAAGCTTGCATTACAGCATCTTCAGTATTGCTGTCGAGTGCACTTGTGGCTTCATCCAAAATTAAAACTTGTGGATTATGATATAAAGCTCTCGCAATTCCAATTCTTTGTTGTTGGCCTCCAGAAAGTCTAACTCCACGTTCTCCAATTGTTGTTTCATACTTTAAAGGTAACTCATTATTTACAAAATTATGTAAATTTGCCATCTTTGCAGCATTCTCAACATCTGTTTGTTTAATTTTATTTGGTTTTACTCCAAATGCAATATTTTGAGCAATTGTTTCGTCGGTTAAAAATATCTTTTGTGGAACAAATCCTATGGAGTTTTGCCAGCTTCTTTTATTACTGTCACTAATAATTTTTCCATCAATTTCAAGAGTTCCCTCTTGAGGATTAATTAGACATAAAATAATATCTAATAATGTAGATTTACCACTTCCTGTTTCTCCAACAAATCCCACAGTTGAATATGCTGGTATATTTAAGTTTATGTTTTTTAGAGCTGTTGAAGATGACCCTGTATAATTATAACAAACATTTTTTATGACAATTGATTTGTTTAAGTGAAAAGTATTACTATTATTTTCAATTGATATTTTATTAAGATTTGAAATATTTTTATAAAGATTATTCAGAGCGTTACTAACAAATTTTAGTTGAGTGATCGCGGCATATATATTTTGAAGAGAAGGAAGTAAGCGATATCCAGCATATGCGTACAAAGCTAGAATTGGCGTTGATTCTACAAAAGATTTATCATCTTTTATTAAGAAAATTGCTATCAACAACATTCCACCAAAAACTAAAAGCTCAAGAAAATATCTTGGAAGTTGAGCAATAATATTTGCCGAGGCTACATTTGATGCAAAAGTTCTTGCATGTTTTGAAAATCTATCAATAAATAATTCTTCCAAACCACCCATTTTGATTTCTTTTATGGCTCCAAATGATTCGCTTAAAGATATATAGCGTTTCTTATCCGCATCAGCACGTTCATTAGAAAATTTGGCGAGAAATTTTTTTGCAAGAATAAATACCAAAATATAAATTGAAACTAATACAAAAATAACTGTTAATGCTAACTGAATATCAACTATAATTAAAAGAGCAATTAATGTTAATGAAATTAATAAATTTGATATTAATGTGATCATCGGCCTAATAGCTTGACCTACCACTAAGCCAACTTCTGATAGTATAGACTTTCCAATTTTGGCACTATGATTATTTAAAAACCAATCATAAGGTTTATTTAAATATCCAGATACTAAGCGTTTACTAATGCTATACTCACATCTAGCTATAAATCTAAGTTGTAGATATGTGCTTAAAGATTTTAAGCTTAAAGAAATAGTTAAAACAATGAAGACGGATATTCCTAATAAAAATAAAAACTGCTGGCTGTTTTCAACGCCTAATATATTAGAATATTGAAATATTTTATTTATGATTACATTTGATTCAATGATTGAAGGATCGGATAATACCCCCACAAAGGGCATAATGGATGCTACACCCAACATATCTGCTAATGCCACAATTATTAGTATTAAAAAAAGAATTTTTACATATTTTCTCTCATCAGTTGTGAGTATTGAGTAGATTTTTTTTAGAGAATTCACCTAAATATTAAAATGTATAATTATTTTTACCAAAGATAGTTTTTTCAGGCAATTTACACCCATAATTAATTAATTTGCTATAAAGTTTTGGATCTGACCTTATTTGATTTAATCGTGCTTTATCAGTTTTAAGTTTTAAATAACCTAGAATATTTTTATCTTTTAAATCATGTTTTGCATATGTGCAAAAAATTGCACATCTATTTTGACTATATTGAGTTGGTAAATAAAAAAAAGATGGTATTAATTTTTCAATATTTGGTTGCAAGCAAAGTTTAGGGAAAAACTTTAGTCTTCTTGAAGTGCCACAATGATGTGTTCTTAAATTCCAAATCACAATATCGCCCTCTTCTAATTCGAGATTTAAGGCTTTAGCAAGCCTTAAAGAATTTAAACTATATCTTGTTTTAGAAAAAGGTATTTTTATTAATTCCCTTAGACTCGTAAAAAACCTTCTAAAAGTAAAACAAAAATATTTATGTGAACCTTTTTTTATTTTTAAACCACCACTGTAATCTTTATAGTTTTCAAAATAAATTCCAACTCTGATTATAGGGTATTCTTGTTCATATGGTGTTCCAGAATCTTCTCCTCTAGCATCATTATGAAAACCATTCTGGCTTTTAAAAGGATTTAAATGATTAACTACACCACTATCTGAATAATACAATAAAGTGTCTGTATTTAGAATTTTTCTAATAATTTTAAATAATCTTTCATTAATTAATAAATTTTGTACATCTTCATCTAGTAATATTTCGTTTTCATTTTTTTTAAATTGTTTAGATAAGTCAATCATATTATTCCTTAATTTTTTAATATACGCACTATCAAACATTGATTTAATTATAACAAAACCGTTTTCTAAATATTCACTTCTTAAATTATTTAGTTGCACCATAAATAATTTTCCTTTCTACAGAACTTGAATAAAACTTCTTGAAACCAACAGCACTTACAAGATTATTCAGATCTGGTATTGAATTTATTTTATTAAATGGGGAGGCCACTAGATATCCTCTTTTTTTTACAACTTCATCATCATTTATTAAGATTCTAGTGTGTCCAACAATTATTGCCCCATTCTTTTTTAATACTCTTTTTGTTTCAGAAAGAGCTTTTTTTTTATTGTTGCTATATGCTAAACACCATCCCATTAAAACAATATCAAATTCTTCATCATTAAAACTTAAACTATGCATATCACCCAATTTGATAAATGGAGAATATGAAAATAAATCAAGTCCTGTTATGTTTTTTAATTCAAAGCCGTTAGCAAATAAATTGAAAATTTCCCCTTCAGATCTTGGTCCTATAGATAAAACTTTTAAATTTTTAAATTCAGACTTAGAGTATTTTTTTCTAATTGCCTCAAGTAATAAATTTAGCTTTGATCCTCCCGGGTTAGTTGCAATACTAAAAATTTTTTTTCTAGATGGGTGTTTCGGTAAATTTATGTCTTTATCATATACAGCTCTCTTATTAGAATCTAGTGTATTTTTCCAAGTATGAGATGACACACTCCCATAATTTTTCATTTTTTTCTTGATTATACAATAATAAAAAATTCGAATGATACAAAAATAATTTCTTATTCTATTAAATGATAGAATTTTTCTAAAAATAAAATTCATTAAATTACTACTATCCCAATTTAAAAAAACTTCAATTTTATATTGTAACATAATTCTAAATTATCTTATTGCTTAAAAATAAAAAAAAGCTCTTTCTGAAACAAAACTTTTATTACTAATTAACAATAAGAAAATTATTTAATTAGATGTAGCATATTCTCTATATTTACCAATCTGCAAAGACACATCATTTTGTCTTTTGAAATTCTATTATTTGGTTCATCTAAATTTTTATATAAAGAGTCAAGATATATTTTTATATTTTTGTTTGATACAAGGTCTAGTAATATTTTTTTTTCGGATAATCTAATATTTTTTAGTATATTTAGTTCATTATAATAATTAAAGGTATTTTTTGATTTATCAACTTTTATCAGTTTAAGAGTTCTTAAAATCCGAATGAATAAAAATTTAAATAGTAAAATAAATGATGAAGTAGATGCACTTTTACAGAAATAAGAATAATTTAAACCTACTTTATTCTTAAAATATTTATACATTATTCTTTTAATAAAAAACATTTCAGATAAAGATAGATTTTTTTTCAAGAAAAAGTTTGCTAATGGTCCATCTTGAAATGGAATAAGTCTGTTTATATTTGTCCCTATTTGGAGATTGTGTTGATTTATTGCAACATTATTTACTGTTCTGTACCATCTAAAAATTTTTATTACAGATATTTTTTGAATACTAGTTAAATTTTGAAATATCAATTTATAATTATTTTTTAGGAAATAATTATAAATTGGTAAAAATAAATTTTTAATCTTATTCTTTTTTACAATTTTATTAATTGTTGTATCATTTTCGTTAATATTTTCTTCTAGGGGCGTTGTGTGCTCTTTAATTGGAATGCAAATACTTTCGATAAACTGCTTAAAATCAGCATCTAAATTTTTTTGTTTAACACTGAAAGGCCAAAATTTTAGAATCCATTTTTTTTTATTCTTACTCAAGAAAAAGTCTGAGTACAATATTCTATCACGTAAAAAATAAACAATATGTAAAATCTTTATTGGAAGCAAATTTGAAGAACCTGGGGCAAATGCGTCTACATGATATAGCGTATCTAAATTTTGGCCACTTATAATATTAATAGTATCTTCATATCCAAAAGCTTTCGCAGTTACTTCACTAGTTAATTGATAAGGTGTAACATTTGTCCCTAATCCAGATTTTGAAATATTTATAAGATTTTTTAAATCTGGTGACGTTGTCTTATATTGAATAAATAATTTTGCATCAAGTTTTTTTGCAATTTTTTTGGCTATAGTTACATCTCTTGATTTTGCTCCATTGTATGCGTTATGTCGACTAAAAAAATTTATTCCTATTTTTTTTAGGGCAATCATTAAAACGCTTGAATCAATTCCACCTGAAAAAAATAACTCTAGTTTTTTGTTTTGCTCGATATGATAATTAGCGATTAATCTTAGTGTATTTTCAATAAGAAATTCAAACCTTTGAACACTTTCTTCAATTGATAAAGCTTTGTAATTAGAATCAGGTATTTCATTTGCTAGTTGAATATCAAGTTCAAAATTTAAATCTTGATTAATTATTAATCCTGTTGCACTTGGTAATCTATAAATATCATCAAATAATGTTGAAAATGGTGGTCTTAATAAAATCTGATGGGAAATTACAGTATTTAAAAGGATCTCTTGATTAATGTTTGATATCTTACCGAATTTTTTAAAAATATCTCTTTCTGAATTCGAAAAATAAAGTTTATTATTTTTTTTTTTATAAAGTAACCCCGGACTTGAATAAGAACATAATACATGCGTATTTCCATCACAATTAATGACCAGATAAAATGCTCCTATAGAATTTCTTACTAACTTTTTTATTAAATCTATATCTTCGAAATGATTATTTAAATAATCTTTAAATCCAGTAGCATTATAAACATTGTTATCAATTATTGCTCCTATAACTTCACCTATAACATTAATATTTGTATTAAACTTTTTTATAGAAAAATTAAAATTTTTATCACAATCTAATATAAATTTATCATCAATCGTAAAGTTAATTATTTCCATTTTAAAAACTAATTTTGATTTTATATATTTTTTTTTTTTAAATTATACAAATTTATGGTAACATACTAATTTATAAATTATTAAAGAGCAGTTTACTTTAGATTTTACCAATATATTTTTGGTTAATTTTAATCATTAAAAATTGTATATAAGGTTTTAAAAATAAATATTGATTCAAATAAGTACCTAAGTTAATTAATGGAAAAAATGGAAGTAAAAATAATCTTCAAAGATATCTATTGTATTCCTGTGTCGTATGAACATATAAACCAAGGGTGGTTATCATGGATGAATAACACTAATATAACGACTCACATAAATCAGAACAATCAACAATATACAAATCAAGACCTAGTAAAGTATCTAGATGAAAAAAGAAGTAAGTTTTTTTTAGCCTGTTACTCTAAAAATCAAGTATATTTTGGTAATCTTAGAATTTATGAATTAACTAAAGGTGTTGCTTCCTTTGGTCGTTTAATTGGGCATGATAAATTCACTGGAAAAGGGTTTGGAAAAAAATTATGTGATCTAGCTATTTCATTAATTTTTAATTATCTAAAATATGATACTATTGTAGTGGGAAACCAAAAAAAAAATATTCAATCAGCAAAATCAAAAATACAATCTGGATTTCGTTTAGCAAGTGAAGAAGAGTTGTTCTCACTTGGCCTCACCAAACATCCTAGTGGTGATTTATATATCCTAAGGTCTCAACTAATATAAAATTGTAAAAATAAAACTTAATTTACAATATTATCAATTGATTACTACAAAATTAAATTTATTCCAAATTTAATTTTTAAAATAATCTTTTATAATTTTTATTACTTTATTTTGATTTTTAATATTTAAATCTACAAATATAGGAATACTAATTGTATTTTTAAAATAAATCTCAGATCCACTTAATGTTATTTTTTTATCATTATAAACGCTGAATTTATAAATAGGTATATAATGATATTGAGCAATAATATTATGATTATTTAAATATTTAAGAAAATGATCCTTAGAAGTTTTTAATTTATTGAATAATATATTTATTATAAATAAGTGAAAAGAAGGTTTAATGTTTTTAGAATACTGAGGTAATTTCAAATTGTCATTAAAATTATTAAATTCCTCGTAATATTTTTTAAAAATTTTTTCTCTTTTTCTTAAGAAAAAATTAATTTTTTTTAATTGGGAAATTCCAAGTGCGCAATTAATATCAGAAAGTCGATAATTTAAACCATGCTCAATAATATCATACTTCCAATATTTTTTTTTATTCTTTATGATTCCATGACTTCTCCTTAATCTAATATTTTTTGCAATTTCAAAGTTATTTGTGGTAATTATTCCTCCTTCTCCAGTAGTGATAGTTTTTACGGGATGCATAGAAAAAGTAGAAATATCTGAGTGCTTACATGAACCAACTTTGAATAATTTTTTTTTAGACTCATATTCTGAACCTAAGGCATGACATGCATCTTCAATTATATAAAAGTTATATTTTTTTTTAATTTCATAAAATTTTTCTGAATATTCAGGATAGCCCCCGAGAAACATAACAAATAGAGCTTTTATCTTTTTAAGCTTATTTTTTTTTATACATTCTAAAACCTTTTTAGGAGTAATTTGACCTGTAAATTCGTCTACATCTACTAAATAAATTTTTAGCTTCATAATTTTTGCAATATTATAAGAAGCTATGAAATTTATAGCTGGCATTAAAATAACATCATTCTTTTTGAATTTTAATGCCATCATTGCTAAGTGAATGGCTGCAGTCCCACTACTGCATACATAGCTATATTTAGATTTTAAAAACTGTTTTATTTGTTTTTCAAATTTTTCAACATATGGACCAGTAGTAATTAAATCATTTGATAATGAACTTAAAACTAGTTTTTTATCGTTTTTATCTATATATTGTTTACCATAAAAAATTTTTTTCATAAATTAATTAATTCTATTTATAGGCTTGAAACATTCATTTGATTTGAGAATTTTTGTGATATTTTTTTTTGAGATATCATTAAAAACTTTATCAAGAATATGAATGTATTTTTTAATATTTTTTTTTGTATGAAAAATGTTGACATAAACAAGATTAGTAGCCAAAATCTTATTCTTCATCATTTCCTGAGTAAGAAAAGTTTTATTCTTACTATGATTTTTACTAAATTCAAAATTGGGTATAGCATCTGAACCCATTATTTTTATTTTAATATTATGTTTTTTTGATAAGTCGGACCAAATTTTTTTTATATTTTTTCCATTATTTTTAATTTTATTAAAAATATTTAATCTTTTAAATTCCTTAATTGTAGAAAGTGCAGCCGTATAACCAATTCTTTCACCCCAAAATGTACTACTTATAAAAGTGTTTTCGGCATTTTTCATTATTTCTCTTTTACCAATTATTGCATTAATAGCAAATCCACTTCCTAAGGCTTTACCAAACATTGCTATATCCGGATTAACTTTAAATTTAAGATGAATACCTCCCATATTTTCTCTATAACCAGAAGTACATTCATCAAAAATTAAAATTATTTTTTTTTTATCACAAATTTCTCTAACCTTTTGAAGGAAATTATTTTTAGGCTTTATATTTCTCATTACTTCCATTTTTATAATTCCAATATTTTTTTTACTAATCAATTTAGAGAGATATTCAAAATTATTATAAGGAAATGGAAAAGAAGTATTCTTTAAATTTTTAGGTATACCATCAAAATTTAAACCTGACATCAAATGATTATCTAAATTTTTTTTAGAATTTATATTTGCTGATAAATACCAATCATGCCATCCATGATAACCACAAAAAGCAACATTTTTTTTTAGAGTAGAAGCTCTGGCAATCCTTATTGCTACTGCGTTTGCTTCACCCCCACCTCTAGTAAATTTTACCATAGATGCCCAAGGATGATGTTTTAAAATTTCTTTTGATGTGTCCACTTCTTCAGGACAATTTAATGATGTCATATTCCCATTTTTAATGTTAGCCATAACTGCTTTATTTACTCTGGTATTGGAATAACCCAATATGCTTGTTCCAACCGCACAAAACATATCTAAATATTTTGTTCCATTTAGATCCCATATAGTTGTTTCTTTTGCTTTTTTAAAGTAAGCAGGCCATTTATCAGGCAAATGTAATTCTGATCTTTTTGAAAATAGGGTATTACCACCCGGTATAATGGTTTTTGCATAATTATATAAAGTTATGCCATTTTTAATTTTCATCTTATTTCTAATATTTTTTTTATTCAAAATTTAAATTTTTTTCAAAAGATAAATATTATCTCGTCCGATATTTAATTTATAAAAAATTTTTAGAAAATCATAAATATCTTCAATTGAATGATTTTTTTTAAGATAACTCATAATTTCACACCTTAATAAATGAATTTTTTTTCCTAATTTTGGATTTCTAGTGTAATCAAAATCTTTATTTAACAAAAAAAGTTCAATAGGAAAATCTGAAATAGCATCAACAACTTTAAAACCAGTCTTGTTTGAAAATTTTGTAAAATTTTTTTTATTAAAATAATTCAAATGTTCAGGAGGACATAGCCAATAATTCTTTCTATTAACTCTTTTATTGGTTTCTATCTGAAGATCTGAATAGTCATTTGGTACAGTTAGAATTATATATGCACTTTTTTTAATATTTTTTTTTAACTTTTTTATGAAATAGATTGCATTAGGAACATGCTCTAAAACATTATTTAGAGTTATAACATCAAATTTTCTTAAATCATTTTCAATAAAATGTTCAGGATTCATTGAAATAAATTTAATTTTCGATTTGCTTTTTTTTTCTAAATTATTCACTGAAAAATCAATACCCAAACAATGATTAAAATAACTTTTAACATTTAACAAAAATGTGCCTTTACCTGCACCGAGATCTAATAAATTTTTATTTTTTAATTTTTTCATCTTTTTGCTTAGCATAAAAACTCGGGCTAAAGATATACATTCATGATAATTTTTTTCTTCTAATTTTAGTTTATTTTTATACGAAATATTTTTATCAAAATATTTATTCTCATAATATTGTTCCAATTTTTTTTTATTTGGAGTAGGAAAAATATAATAAAATCCAAATTTATGTTTTTTTAATTTTTTCATTTTTTTTATTTTTTTTATTTTTTTTATTTTGATATAAATAATTTGCAAAATTCCAGTCATTCATATCATCAATATCTACAGTTGAATATTTTTGAAGTTTAATACCTTTGAAATTTTTTTTAATTGAATTCCAACCCTTAATTGTTGACGTATAAAATTGTCCTGCATCATAGTACTTTTTTGAAAATTGATCTGTGTTTTTTTTTGAGTTTTTTGGAAAAATGTACTTAAGTTCATTTACATTATTTATTGAAAGTGCTTGTTCAATTGGTTCTGGATATGGCAATAATGGAAAAACAAAATCTTTATCCTCTTTTATTAATTTAAATGACTCTAAAATATCTTTTTTTTCTAATAGCGGTGAACATGGATAAACACAACATACATATTTAGGCATTAAATCTTTTTTTAAAATATTAATTGAATGATTTACAACTTTAATTGTAGTTATTTTGTTATCTCCAAGTTTTTTGGGTCTTTTAATTATATCATCAAATTGTAAATCTGAACACACTTTAATAATCTTCTGACTATCTGTACTTAATATAATTTTATCAAAAATTTTAAATGATTTTAGTAATTTATAAGTTACTTTTAATATTGGAGCGCCATTAAACAGCTTTATATTTTTATTTTTAATTCTTTGACTATTTCCTCTAGCAATAATGATGGCAATTTTCATAATTTAAATATTGAAGATAACATTTTATTAAAAAAGTTTAATAATACAATGTTCAATTTTAAAATAATTATTTAACAGTTATTCATCTATAATACAAAAATTTGATCTAATTATTTCTCGAGCTTTTTCACCATAACTAAAAATTAAATCAATTGTTGATAGATGACATTGCTTTTGGTTGTAGTGCATTAGACTGTTATTATCGAACTTATATTTGAAATATTTGACTACAAAATCACTATTTAATTTTTTATTATCTTTTAGGTATATTTTTGCACCTTCAGTAGCAATATATTCTTTTGTTGATTTTAAATTTAAGCAAATTTCATGAATAAGATTGTCTTTTGAAAATTCTTTGTCAATTTGCATTTCTGAAAGCTTAATAAATTTCTTTTCATTTAATTTCAAAAATTTAACAATTAGAAAAATAAATGATAAGTTAAGGTCTATTAATTTATTATTATTTTTTTTATAAATTTTTTCTATTTCTGGATAAAATTTATCAAAATAAGGATACCTAGAATATGAGTGTTTAATAGTTAATAAATGACTGTTAATATAATTACTTGAACTGTCTATTTTAGCATCCAATATTAATTGTGATCTCAATTTTTTTTTAATTATTGGCAAAGTAAGAAATTTAGGAACTTTGTTATTTTTAATTAAAACTCTCTGCTGCCATCCTCTTGCAGCAAATTGAACATTATCCATTATTATAAACTTATCTACATAATCTATTAAACCAAAGTAGCCAGGGTATGGTAAAAAAGTAGGTTGAAATGATGCTATTTTCATCAACTTTTTATATTATTAACAATAACTTTAATATCAAAATGCTTATAATAACTTTTTACCATTTTCTTGGATCTTTAATTTTGTTATAATATTTTGAGGGTACTAGGGAGTCAATCAACTTAACCTTTTGATTTATATTAAAATAATTTTTTCTAAAATTAAGTATTTGATTTAGTTGAGACACATTATCAAAACCGATTATTATTTTGTTTATTTCTTTTTTTTGTAAAACATAGTTTAGGCAAAGAGAATATAGGTCAATTTTTTTTTTTATTGCAAGATTTACTAGTTTTTTATTAAAATCTTTTAGAAAAGTTTTTTTTGTTTTTATATTAGAATTAATTAATAATCCTTGCAAAAAAATAGATCTAGCAACAATTTTTTTATTGGATTTAAAATTACAAAAATCTTTATTTATAATATTCACTGGTACTTGTATTGAATTAACATGTTCATTTTTATTTAAATCTTTAAAAATTTTTTTTGAATATATTGAAAATCCTAAATTTTTTATCTTATAATTCTTAAATATTTCTTTAATTTCAAAAATATTAGACATAAAAAAATCTATATCATTTTCGTCATGGAAATATACTGTATCTAAAGTATTTAAATTTAAGTTATTTAATGAATTATCCAAACTTTTTTTAATAAAATCTAATTTTTTAGTACTATTTAAAAGTTTTAATGAAGGAATTTTAGAATTTATTTTTACATTTTTTATATAATTTTTTTTTATAAACTCACCTATTATTTTTTCAGAACCATAATTAGATGCTGTATCAAAACATTTAAGATAATTTTTGAAACAAAATTCTAAAAATTCTACTATTTTTTTTTAGTTTTTTTATCATTTTGATTAGCGACTCCGTAATTATTTACTAGTTGCGCAGTTCCTATTATTAGTTTTTTCAAAATTATTTCCAAAATTTAAAATTTATTTTTTTTTTACTCAAACCAGGGGAAATGATAGTTTCTCCATTTATAAGAGAGAAATCATTATTTTTCTTTGATCCAATAATTGCATATAAAAGTATTATTCTTTGAAAAAAAGCAGTTTTTTTAAAAAAATTTAGATTTTTTTTTTTTACTGGAGTAATAATTTGATGAATAATTTTTCCACTATCAAATTTTTCGTTAACTTGATGACTTGTGGAACAGATAAACTTATTTTCATCTTTAAAACTTTTTTTTAAAGCATTTAATCCCTTATAATAAGGCAGCAATGAATTATGAATATTAATAGTTTGATAATTTTGATAAATTTTTTTGTAAATTTTTTTTGTATAGAATAAAATAATTTTATTTGGCTTAAAATTTGTTAAAATTTTATATGCTTCACTATTAAATTTATTATTATTTTTACTATCTACAAAATGAAATTTAAGATTTTTGGTATCCTCAATAATAAATTTTTTTGATGAAATTACTAAAAAATTTATATTTTTATTTGTGAAAATTTCCGAATATCTTAGGAATGTTCCGAGATTACTGTTACTTATAATACAAATTTTTTTCATTTTTTAACAAAGAAAAAATTTTCATATTTAATACTTTTATTATCAATATTTATTTTAGATATTTTTTTACCCTTAAAAAATTTTAAAAGAAATTGCAATTTTGGATAAAATAACATTTTTGATTTATAATCAACAATTTCGCTCATCAAATTAAAACTAAATCCAATTTTTGAAAATTTATAAAAAATACCAATACATTTAATCATAAATTCCTGCATTTGTTTTTCTGTTAAATCATTTTTTAAAGTAAGAATTCCATTACAAACTATAAAATCATAATTTTTCGATATTTTTGATACATTCATTGTACTAAATTTAATATTTTGATCTTGAAAATTATTTTGCGCATAAATTATCATTTCTTCTACTATATCTATCCCCATATATTTATAGTTTACATTTTTTGGCAAATGCTTAATTAATTCTCCATAGCCACATCCTACATCTAATATTGAAATTTTTTTTTTTATTATCATTAAATTCAAGAACTTTTAACAATGTTTTATATCTTTTTTTTGATTTACTTTTTTTACTCCATCCTACACCTTTCATTGAGGGGCCATATTTTTTAAATTTTTTCTTATAATAATTTTTTAGTATATTCATTTTGAAGTAAAAATTTTTAATAGCTTATTTTTTTGGTTTATTTTATTGTAATCTGTTTTTTTATTTTTTTTTTAAACAAAATTTTTTAAAATCAATATTATTTATAAATTTATTTTTATGAAGTTTTTTAATATAAAAGTCTTGATTATTCGATGTTTTATAAATGTTTGGAAATTGATTATTTTCGACTAAATTCATCATGGTCTGACCCCCAGAGGAAATAATGTATTCTGCTTTCATCGCATATGTTAATATTTCTTTTTCTGAAACAAAGGGTTTAAGAGTGTAATCTTTTTTTGATTTTAAAAATTTTTTTATTTTTGTGCATGAAACATTTACAACAATTTTTTTATTTAAACTCCCATTTATTAATTTATATATCTTAAAAAAAAACTTTTGATATTTTGTATTTAATAAAATTAAAAAAAAATTTTTTTTTCCTGTATTGATCAAAAAATTCTTATTATGCATTGTTGCAGAATATTCTGGACCTAAAAATTTATTTTTATGATTAATTTTTTTAGCAAACTTAAAAGGGTCCAGCATATAAAAATCATTGGGTAACATAAATTGATAGTCGTTAATTACAATTATTTTTTTAAAATTTTTTCTTAATAAATTTTCAATTTTTTTTGAAAAAATGTAAGTATCAATTAATATTATATTTCCTTTTTTATATTGAATTTTATTTGATAAATCAGCTAAGTCTTCAAAGATAATATTTTTTACTTTTTTTTTACTTTTTTTTAAAAACTCAAAATATTTTTTTGCTCTAGTATAATGTCCTAATCCTGATTTATCATTTCTCCAGGCAGCTACAAATATCATTTAACTTTTAATGTTGTAAGAGGGCCTCTCATTCTAAGTCTAAATTTTTCATTTTTAGGAGGATAATTAAAATATCCTAACAATTTTTTTTGTTTGGTTGTTAATTTTTTTTCAAATTTATTAGGTATTGAATATGGAACCGCATAAGGTTGTCTTAAGTGCCATCTCGAATATGATAAAGTTAGTATAGCCCTTGGTTTAATTGATTTCTTAACCGATGATCCATGCCATATTGAAGAATTTATAGCAATTACAGTCCCTTGATCTCCAATAATTTTTACTGCTTTTGTTTTATCTTTTTTTTTTGGATATCTTAATATTTTATGAGACTTTGGAACTAATTGTGTAGGTCCATCCATCTCATTTACATCACTTAAATAAATAAAAAAATGTAAATGTGTTGGAGGATTGATACCACAAACTCTAGAGTCTATATGTAAATTTTGAGACTTACATTTTCCTACCAAAATTCTTGAATGTAATAATTCAAATTGATAAATATCTTTATCAAGACTATATGCTCCTGATTTGAAATAATTTTTACTAATTTTATTAAACTTTTCATCAAAAATAAGATTTAAAAAGTCTTGATCTTTATTTTGAAGATTATAAATCATTTTACCTCCCTGATGAAAATTTCCTGGATCTTTTTTGACTACTTTTTTTTCTAAAATTTTATCTAAAAATTTTTTACACAATGATTTGGATAAAAAATTTTTTAAAACAAAATACCCTTTTGTTTCAAGACTATTTTGAATTTTTATATAATTAATTCTATTAATCATATGATTATCGACTACTTTCGTATAATAGACATTTAATATGAAATTTAAAATAAATAAAAAAAATAAACCTTATTTTATTGCTGAAATTTCTGCGAATCATAAAGGTTCTATCTCTCACGCTAAAAAACTTATTAAACTTGCAAAAATATCTGGTGCTGATGCTGTGAAATTACAAACTTACTCTCCATCGTCAATGACTTTAAATTCAAAGAAAAATTTTTTTAAAATCAATAAAAAAAAATATGGTTTTAGTTATTTGTGGGATCTATATGAGGTGGCTCAAACACCAATAAAATGGCACAAAGAACTTTTTAAATTCTCAGAAGAATTAGGAATTCTTTGTTTCAGTACACCATTTGATGTAGGTAATGTAGAACAATTAGAAAAATTAAATTGTCCCATCTATAAAATTGCTTCTTTTGAAAATAATCATTTTCCCCTTTTAAAAAGACTTGCGAAAACAAAGAAGCCTTTAATAATGTCAACTGGAATATCCAATTTAAATCAAATAACAAAATCAGTAAACTTTTTAAAAAAAAATAGATGTGGCAAATTACATTTATTATATTGTGTTAGTAATTACCCATCAAATATTAATGACTTTAATTTAAATAATATTTTAATATTAAAGAAAAAATTTAATCTCACTATTGGTTTTTCAGATCATTCTAGAGATGATTTTGTAAGCTATTTAGCAATAGAAAAAGGTGCAGAGATAATTGAAAAACATATTACATTTGATGAAAAATCGATAGATGCAGATTTTTCAAAGAAAACAAGTGAATTAAAAGATTACATTGCCAATTTAAAAAAAATAAAATTACTAAATAATAAAAATAAATATATGCTACCAAAGGACAATAATGGAAAACAATTCCAGCGATCTATTTTTGCTATTAAAGATATAAATATTGGAGAAAGAATTACACATGAGAATATTAGAGCAGTAAGACCAAATAATGGAATTGATGCATCACAATATTTTAAAATACTTGGAAGAAAAATTAAAAGAAAAATAAAAAAAAATAATCCACTGTTAATCAAATATTTATAATATAAGTGCTTAATGGATCTGTAAAAAATATGTATTTGGTAGTTACTCAAAAAAAATGGCATATTGATAATTTTAAAAAAGTTAAAAATAAGAAATTTAGATTAATTTCAAATAGAAAAAAAATTAAATACAATTATATATCTAAACTTAAGCCTAAATTAATTTTTTTTCCTCATTGGAGCTTAAAAGTTCCAAAAAAAATAACAGAAAAATTTAAATGTGTATGCTTTCATGAAACTAATTTACCCTATGGTAGAGGAGGAACACCAATTCAAAATTTAATTATCAGAAAGAAAAAAAATACAATAATATCTGCTTTTATAATGAATGATAAAATTGATGCTGGAGATATAATTAAAAAAAAACCGCTTATGTTAGATGGATCGGCGCAGGAAATCTATGAAAGGTCATCTAAAATTATTTTTAGTATGATCAAAGATATAATAAAAATGAAAAAGATAGTTTCTTATAAGCAGAAAGGAAAGATTACAAAATTTAAAAGATTGGCTAACAATAGTGAAATAAATACTAAAGTTGATAATTTAGATAGTATATATGATCATATAAGAATGCTAGATGCAGAAACTTATAAAAATGCTTTTTTGATAAAAGATAAGATATCAATAACTTTTTTTAATGTTAAAAAAATAAAAAACAAACTAAAATCAAATGTGATTATTGATATACATGATAAATAATTTTAAAAGAATTTTATTTCTTTTTGCTCATCCTGATGATGAAACTTTAGGTGCTGGAGGAACAATTAATTTATTTAATAGAAAAAAAAAAGATGTATATGTTGCTTTATCATCAACAGGAATTAATTCACGGAAAAATAAAATTTCAAAAAATATAGTAAATCAGAATTTAAAGAAATTGAGAAAAGATACTTTTAAAGCTCTAAAAACTATTGGGGTAAATCAAAATAAAATTTTCTTTGGGGATTTTTTAGATAATGAAAATGACTCTACAACCCTACTCTCATTAATTCATTGGGTTGAAGATTTAGTAAATAAAATAAAACCTGATACTATTTTTACCCATTATAAATATTGTACAAACATTGATCATAAGTATTTATTTAATGCTGCTGTTGTTGCATGCAGACCTTTAGAAGAAAAAAAAATTAATATAATTAGTTCTGAGATTCCATCTAGCACGGGGTATGACACACCTGCTTTTGAGCCTAACTTTTATATAGCATTAAAAAAAAAGGATATTGTAAATAAAATCAATGCCATGCAAAAATATTCAACTGAAAAAAGATTTTATCCTCACCCTAGATCCCCACAATCTTTAGAGGCTTATGCAAAAGTAAGAGGTGTAAATTCTTATAACCATTATGCAGAAGCTTTTAAAATACATCAAATATTTGCTGATGATTAGTATTTTAAAATATATTTAAATTAATTTTCAATAGGTTTTCACAAAATAAGTCACATAACTTTTTATATTTTAATTTTTGAAATTTATTACTAAATAAAAATATTATCAATATCAATATTTTTACTTGTAATTATTAAAGTCCAAAAAGTTCGTAAACTTTCGCTTGCATGACTTTCAGCATTTACAGATTTGTTTATCTTATTTATGGTTTTGGTATATTTAATATCCCAATGTTTTAAATTTCAGACCTGACATAGGCTCTTTCAGTGTATTGATTAAATTTCTGCTTACATTTATCTGAACAAATTTTCTATTTTAAAAAATAGTTTCAAAGATGATAGGTTGATATTATATGAAACAAGTATATTATAAATTAGGCAAATTTTGTGATGTAACAATTTTATTAACAACAAAAACAAGAATATCTAAAAAAAATAAACATTAAGCAAATCTATTGTGAATCAAAGTAAAGCAACAAATGTCTGGAATAGTTATTATAAATCAATAGAGGATGGACCCGTAGGAAATTTATATCCAAGCGAACCTTTAATAAGAGTAGTTTCAACAATTAGAAAAGGAATAAATGTTAATAAAAAGTTTTATTTTGAAGACGAAGGTAAAGAAAATACAAATAGAACAAATTTTTTCGGTAATGCGTTAGAGCTGGGGTTTGGACATGTATCCAATCTATTAATGATGGATGAAAAGGGATTCAAACCATTTGGTCTTGAAGTTTCTGAAGAAAGTATAAAAAGGGGTAATGACCGATTAAAACTACTTAATAAAAAAAATATTGAGTTATCTCTATGGGAACCAACGAAAATTCCATTTTCTGATCAACAATTTGCCTTCATCTATGGATTACAATGTATTTATTATTGTTTAGACTTAGAAAGTGTTATTAATGAGATTTTTAGAGTATTAAAACCAGGTGGCTACTTCTATTTCTCTTTTTTTTCAGATAAACATCATTACTTCAGATATATTAATACAATCAATTATGGTAAACTATTTGATATTGTGGAATGGAGTGACAATCATCCAAGTTTGAGAATTAGAAAAGCCCCGCTTGCTAAAATTAAGAACAAAGATAGTCTTTATAAACTTTTTGGTAAGGCTTCAGAGTTAAGAATTTTTACTGAAGAAACAGATTTTAGCCCTGTATTTAATTCATGGTGGCATATTTATGGTAAAAAGTAATAGCATAAAATTAAATACTTTGAATAAATAATTTAGAAATAATAATTTTAAGCTTTACTCATTTGTTATTAGAAATTTACTTTTTCATTCACTCAAAGAGTATTTAAAGCGATGAAAAAACTATTTAAAAAATTTACATTAGATGTTTATTGTTAAGGTAACCTAAACTGTGTAAGATTGAGGTTGCATAATTCAATATTATTTATCTATAAAATTGCTTAAAAATTTTTTTCAGTGCATAAATCAAGCCAATTGAGCTATTAGTACTGGTCAGCTGCACGCATTACTGCGCTTCCACATCCAGCCTATCAACGTG
>MDTB01132099.1_pt1 | contig 38154 bp, 26 predicted proteins | sample 811161 | NCBI WGS metagenome assembly MDTB01 (sample SAMN05326650, study PRJNA326480) | marine metagenome | isolation source: seawater | place: Mediterranean Sea | collected 2009 | reverse complement strand
CGCCGTCTGGCCCAAACGCCCAAGGCAACCCGGGCGGTCCCGATGGTGGAGGGAGTTGGATTCGAACCAACGTAGGCATAGCCAACGGGTTTACAGCCCGTCCCCTTTAGCCACTCGGGCATCCCTCCGCCCAGAAACCGAGCCAGTACTTAAACCCTTGAAAAAAGGGAGAAAGCGCGGGCTCCATCGAAAAAAATCATCTCCTAAGCCCAGTTTCGGGCGCTAGCAAAAAAGCACAAACGCCCGCTCGCGCCCTTCCAAATATAAAAATAAGAGGACCGCGACCGAATGTTTGCACAACAATATCGCTAGCGTTATAAGGGTTTGCATGTCCAAGCGCAAGCCCAACAATCAGCGAAAAAATCGCAAATCCCCGAACACGCCCGACAATGACGATGGCTCCTGCCGGCTGTATGGCACGCATGCCGTGCATACCGCATTGCAAAATCCAGCGCGCCAAATCATTAAAATCTGGGCAACCACCAATGGTGCAAAGTCTATCGCGGCGTTTCCGCGGATCAAAAATGTGCCAATAACGCAGCAAACGCCTCAGGAATTGGCCCGATTACTGCCGCCAGATGCAGTGCATCAGGGCATTGTGGCCGATGTTGCGCCGCTGCCAGAAACAGCCCTTGAAACCGTGATGGAGACTGGCGGTTTAATTGTCGTCCTCGATCAGGTGGTCGACCCACGCAATGTTGGGGCAATTTTACGGGCCGCCGCCGCTTTTGGCGCCGCTGGCATCATTGTAACACGCCACCACGCACCACCAGCTGAAGGCGCTCTAGCAAAAACGGCATCCGGTGCACTGGAAATCGTACCACTGATCGAAGTTGGCAATTTATCGCGCGCCCTCACCAAACTTGCTGATGCCGGATATCTGGTTCTGGGCCTTGATGAACATGGCGACCAAACCATTGATACGGTTGAAACCGGCCAGCCCATTGCGTGTGTCATGGGAGCGGAAGGCAAAGGCTTGCGTCGTCTGACGCGAGAAACCTGCACACAACTCGTGCGCCTGCCGACAGCTGAACCAGCACCGGGCACAGCCCTGCGCCCCGAATTTGTGACACTGAATGTGGCAACCGCAGCAGCAATCTCACTCTACGCCCTCACGCGGTAAAGCAGCGGCGCGTAAACGCATTTATTTAGAGCTTGTTGTGCGCGCCGTCGCACATTGGCTGCTTAGCTGTCGCTTTACACCCGCAGAAATACACTTCTGTGTCCTTATCCGCGGTATACTGTACCGGCTCGAAGCCTGTATCTTTATGCGCGCCGTCGCAAAATGGCTGGCGGGCAGACTTCCCGCAACTGCACCAGAAATAAGTCTTCCCCTGCTTAACTGATTGTTTATATGGTGCTTTTTGTGGTATTTCTGCTTGCGTCATGACCGTCTCCTTTTTCATATATCTATCGTGAAATATTGGCTTGATCCGTCACGATATACCTGCACGATCATAATCACGATCGCAACACGCCATCAAGGAGGGAAACAATGACCACACCAACCATTCCTACATTGGAAAAAGTTATGACCATGACGGCTTCCATCGACCCGCCGCAACAGGTCGGCCATGATCTAAGCATCTATAACGTGCCTGACGGCACAATTGTCGGCGACGGCTTTACCGCCAAAATTATTGCGCCTTCCGCTGACTGGGCCCGCCCCATCAGCGATACGGTGTTGGGTTTGGATGTCCGGTTGAGCGCACAAACCGAGACAGGTCATTATCTTTATCTCACCTATTTTGGGCGCGTCTGCGTGAACGAAGCTGTGGCTGAAAAAATGGCCTCCGGCACGGAAATCCATGGATCGGAGATGTATTTCACTACCAACCCCATCGTCAAAACCAATGATCCGGCGCTAGCATGGATGAACGACACGATATTTGTCGGGAAGATGCAACGCAACATCACAGCTGGCGCACATGGGCAAGGACACCTTGTGTATGACGTTTATAAAGTCGTCTGAGTTTATGATGCCCTTTAAGTCGTTTGATTTAAGTCACCTCGCCCGGAAATAAAAAAAGCCCCGCCATAGGGCGGGGCTTTAATTTCAAACCTGAGTATAAACTATTGCAGGTTTTCGATGATGGTTACATTGGCCATGCCACCACCCTCGCACATTGTTTGCAGGCCGTATTTACCGCCTTTGCGCTTTAGCGCGTGCACCAACGTCGTCATCAGCTTTGTGCCCGAGCCGCCCAGCGGGTGACCTAACGCAATCGCGCCGCCATGTACGTTCAAACGCTCTTCGTCAACACCCAGCTCTCTAGCAAAAGCAACCGGCACAGACCCAAAAGCCTCATTAACTTCGTACACATCGATGTCATCGACGGACATGCCGGTTTTATCCAGCGCGCGCTTAACCGCAGGAATCGGCGCTTCAAGCATGATAACCGGGTCATGACCCAGAACGGACAGATGGATGATTTTTGCCAATGGCTTGACACCCATTTTCTTCAAACCGTCTTCGTTAACGATCATCACACCCGATGCACCGTCACAAATTTGGCTCGACGACGCCGCGGTGATAACACCACCCTCGGCAAGCAACTTCACACCCTGAATACCCTCAAGGCTGGCGTCAAAGCGAATGCCTTCATCGACCTTGTGCAATTCCGTTTCGCCGTCTTCATTAGTAACTTCAACGGGCAGAATCTCTTCTTCAAAAGCACCTGCCTGCGTTGCAGCGATCGCGCGTTCGTGACTCCGATAGGCATAGGAATCGATATCGTCTCTGGTCAGCTCATATTTTTTGGCAACCATTTCGGCACCGGCAAACTGGCTGAACTGGACGTTCGGATATTTTTCTTTCATCTCTTCGCTGACATAAAAGCCATGGCCTTCTTTAAAAGGCAATGAAATCGGCAGGCCCATCGGCACACGGCTCATGCTCTCGACACCGGCGGCGATGACGCAATCCATCGTGCCAGACATCACAGCCTGTGCCGCGAAATGAATACTCTGCTGGCTCGAACCACACTGACGATCGACAGATGTCGCCGGTACGCTTTCCGGCAGGCGCGATGACAAAACAGCGTTACGGCCAATATTGGCTGCCTGTTCACCGGCCTGACCGACGCAACCCATGATCACGTCCTCGACCATTTCAGGGTTGGCTCCAGAGCGATCCAAAAGTTCATTGATAACCTGACCGGCGAGATCTGCCGGGTGCCAGTCTTTGAGTTTGCCGTCGCGTCGCCCACCGGCGGTACGAACAGCTGCTACGATATATGCTTCAGCCATGTCTTACTCCCATAAAATTATCTACGGTTGGTTTACCAAAAGGTGACGGGTGACGACAAGCTATAATTCCCGGTCATCAATTTCAGCCATGCACAAATAGGGTTTTATTTTATCGCCTTTGCGCTTACCGTACCGGCATCTTAATTTTGGTTCTTTCAGGGGAGAGAGAAATGAAAACGCGTATCACAGAACTTTTTGGCATTGAGCATCCTGTTATTCAGGGTGGCATGCACCATGTCGGTTTCGCTGAAATGGCGGCAGCGGTGTCAAATGCTGGTGGCCTTGGCATTATTACAGGGCTAACGCAGCGCACGCCAAAAGATTTGGCGAATGAAATTGCTCGTTGCAAAGACATGACTGACAAGCCGATCGGCGTGAACCTAACCTTCCTGCCAGGCTTTGCGGACCCCGATTATCCAGGCTACATCGAGGCAATCATCGCGCAGGGCGTCAACATTGTTGAAACAGCTGGCCGCAGCCCCGAACAATATATGCCGACGCTAAAAGAAGCCGGCATCAAAGTTATTCACAAATGCACATCCGTTCGTCACTCGCTGAAGGCCGAAAAAATCGGCTGCGATGCAGTCAGTGTTGACGGGTTCGAATGCGGTGGACATCCGGGCGAAGACGATATCCCGAACATGATCTTGCTGCCGCGCGCTGCCGAAGAACTGAGCATACCGTTTGTCGCTTCCGGCGGCATGGGCAATGCCAAACAGCTGGTCGCTGCATTGGCGCTAGGCGCAGATGGCATTAATATGGGCACGCGGTTCATCGCAACCAAGGAAGCCCCGGTTCACCAGAACGTGAAGGATGCGCTGGTGGCTGCCTCAGAACTCGACACGACGCTGATCATGCGCCCACTGCGCAACACAGAGCGCGTGCTAAAAAACGATGCCGTAAACCGCATTCTCGAAAAAGAGAAATCGCTGGGCGATGGCATCAAAATCAACGACATCATGGATGAAGTTGCCGGTGTGTATCCCAAAATCATGTCTGATGGTGATATGGATGCGGGTGCGTGGAGTTGTGGCATGGTCGCTGGGCTCATCCACGATGTACCAAGCTGTCAGGATCTGATCGACGCCATGATGAAAGAAGCTGACGAGATTATTAAATCGCGCCTGTCGCAATTTGCCGCTTAGTCAAACCAAAAGCTAACAGGCATAACCAAAATTCCAGCGGGGGCCTTCGGGCTCCCGTTTTTGTTAGTCTTTTGGTGTTGCCACGGTTTTTTCAGAAACGATATTTTTGGCAGCATCGCGGATTTGTAACCTGACATTGGCCGCCGCTGGCTCGATGCGAAGCACACCGAAACTGCCGGTTTTTGAATAAAGCCGCCCGGCTTGACGCGCATCTTGTTTGTCGGGGTCTTGGGCGGCGTTTGTCGGCATGATAGAACGTCGACCGGTTGCCGGAGGTACGAGCCGACAAAAACCTCAAAGACAGGAGGTGAAGCCGCGGCCTGATGCCCCCCCCCAAAAAACCAGACTTGCCTAAACGCCGCGACGCGTTTTTGGGAGGTTACAGATTATCGGTACAATTTTTTTCTCTTTTTCAGACCCTCAATGGATCCCCGCTGGATATTACCGTTTTATGGCGTCACAATATTAAACCAAGGATCAAAGGTTTCCAGACGTCCAAACACCCGCGCCAGCGCCAGTGGATTGCCTGATACTTTGACATTACCCATAACAATTTCCTTCGCAAAACTTGTCTCCCCCAGTGCCACGCGATTGAACAGGGCGCGGGTCAAACGCAAGCTGGCATTTGCCTCAGGGTCTTGTTTGTTGGGAATATTGTTCAGCACGCTATTGTCGAGCGCGAGGACAAATTGCTCATCAGTATCCGTGAAATCAAGATTGATTTTAATCTCCAAATCATCGGCGTCTTTCGGATCAAACCGAACGCCCATGAAATCCAGAAACATTGAGGTCGGTACGCTGGCAATCAGATCCGGGCTTACCGTGCGCACCCGTTCAGGCTTCAAAATGCCCTTACGCAGTTCTTGTGCGCCGGTCAGATAGAAATTGCGCCACGGCCCGCTTTCAGCCTGATAACCCATCTGCTCATAAGCGTCAGCCAGCAGTTTCTTCGCCGCTTCATTTTCAGGATCAGCGAAGACGAGATGGTTGAGCAGTTCCGCCACCCAGCGATATTCGCCCGTCTCGAAAGCCACAGTAGCTTTTTCCATTACGCCATCAGCACCGCCCGCCAGTGCAACATATTTTTTGCCGCGTTCAACAGGGGCCATCGGATTGAGATTCGCCGGGATCGCATCGAAATAACCCAGATAGAAATTATAGACGGCGCGCACATTATGGCTCACCGTGCCGTAATAATTGCGGTTGTAAAATTCCTGCCGCAAACTTGGCGGTAAATCCAGCATGTTGGAAATCTCTGTCGGCGTATGCCCACCATTCATCAAGCGCACGGTCTGGTCGTGCATGAAACGGTACATGTCGCGTTGCTTGGCGATGTATTCCTTGGCTTCCTCGCGCCCCCAGCGCGGCCAGTGATGGCTGCCAAACGCCAGGTCCATCCGATCACCATATAGCTCAAGCGTGTCGGTGAGATGGCGCGACCAAATAAGCGCATCGCGGGTTTTGGCTCCGCGCGGCGTGTACAGATTATGCATCACGGCGTTTACTTCTTCGGCAAGGCACAGCGCGTTTAATTCCGGCAAATAGAAAATAAACTCTGCAGGCGCTTCCGCGCCGGGCGTATGCTGAAATTCGAATGTCACCCCATCCAGCACCAGCTTTTGACCCGTTGCCGAAATAGTATCGGTCGGGGTCAGCAGGGAGATTGTACCAAACGCCACCCCTTTGCCGAGCCCGCTATCGACATTGCCCTTGGTCGTAGATGGCAAAAGATTGCCAAACATATAAGACGCCCGCCGACCCATTGCATTGCCGGCAATGACGTTTTCACTCGCCGTTTCCTGCACGAAATTCTCCGGCGCGACAAACCGGATTTTGCCAGACGCCAGATCTTCTTCATTTGCCAGCGCGCGAATACCACCAAAATGATCGGCGTGGCTATGCGTTGACAAAATCGCTTTCACCGGTCGCTTGCCCAGATGCTCGTCGACGACTTTCATAGCCGCCCGGACGGTTTCAGTTGCCGTCAGTGGGTCAACAATAATCCAGCCCGTATCACCCTCGATCAGGGTCATATTGGCGAGATCGAACCCGCGTACCTGATAGATGCGGTCGGTAACCTGAAATAGGCCGTAAATTGCATTGAGCTGGGCCTGTCGCCACAAGCTTGGATTTACCGTATCGGGGCGCGGGCCATTCAGATAATCATACCGGCTCATATCCCAGATCACATTGCCATCATCATCCTTAACGATCAGTGGGTCTGGACGCGCAATCAGACCACGCTTGGCGCGCGTGAAGTCTTCGGTATCGTCAAACGGTAGGCTCGTTAATACCGCGGCTTGCGCCTCTTTGGTCGCCTGTGTCGCTGGCTTTCCCGCAATCACTGGTTGCGTAATCAAAATAAGTGATGCAGCAATTATTAGACGTTTCATGCGTTTCTCCCGGTTTCACTCAAAAATCCCATAGTCTTCTTCTTTGCCCTAACCTGTTTTCGTTAGGACAGGTTTTGCGTATGCGCCAACAGCTCTGGCGCAAAAACCACGCCCGACGCGCCCGGTTGCCAGCGGGCGTATTTTTCCATAACCGCTTCAAATACCGGCCAAGTGAGAAATTTGTTTAGCCATGCCTGCACATGCAGTAGGCCCAAATCCTTATCAAACCAGACCGGATCGGCAATTCTGTACTGGCGCACAAATGGCAACACGGCAACGTCGGTAAATCCGGGCCGTGCGCCGCCAACCCACCCCGCTTCCAAATGCGGATCAAGGGCCACTAAAATATCGCGTGCCGCTTGCTTATGCACTTCGGCTTCTGCACCCGCATAACGGCTCGTATATTTATATCTGTCCAGATGGTGTTTAAAGTCCGCATCAAAAACCGCTACCCATCCGTGCGGATCAGGTGCGGCAAGCCAGCCCAAGGGATCATGCTGGGCCAGCGCCCAATGCATCACATCAAGGCTTTCATCGATAACCTCGCCGCCCGCCAGATGCAGCACGGGTACGGTTCCCTTCGCCGACAGTGCTAGCATTTCTTGCGGCTTGTCGCGCAATAGAACTTCACGCAATTCGCATGCAATGCCGGCAACGCCCAAGGCGATACGTGCGCGCATGGCATAAGGGCAACGGCGGAAGCTATACAGTATTGGCAGGGTTTGCCCTTCTGTATCCTTAGCTTCCCGCTGCTGGCTCATCTCGTTTTGTGTCATCTAATTACGCGGCATCAGATTTCGGGGTTTTGCCGCGCCGCCTTGCCAATATGGGCATGGCCGCGCAGTTTTGATAGGCGAATTTGCTTCTGGCGCTCGCGAAAACGGGCGCGATCGGCATCGTCATGCGTCGTGATACAATGCAGGCAGCTTACCCCATGTTCAAAACTGTCCAACTGCTTTTGTGCCGCCGTTAAGGGCATACGGCACGCATGGCACATATCATAAGCACCCGGCGCCAGCCCATGTTTGACCGACACACGCTGGTCAAACACAAAACACTCCCCCTGCCACGTGCTGTCTTCGGCGGGAACGGTTTCGAGATATTTCAAAATGCCGCCCTCCAGATGAAACACATTCTCGAAACCACGCGCGCGCAAAAACGATGTCGCCTTCTCGCAGCGAATACCGCCAGTACAAAACATTGCGATATTTTTCGGCTGCTCATCGGTGGGAATATCCGCAAGGTAGTTTTCTATCCAGGCTGGAAAATCCCGAAACGATGCGGTTTGCGGATCGACAGCGTTTTCAAACGTGCCAATCGCAACCTCGTAGCGATTGCGCGTATCAATGACCAGCGTGTCGGGCTGGCGTATCAGGGCGTTCCATGCATCTGGCGTAACATAAGTGCCAACGCTATTCTCGGGGTCGATGTCAGCCTGCCCCATGGTCACGATTTCCTGCTTCAACCTTACCTTCATGCGATAAAAGGCCGGCGCATCGGCGAAGCTATATTTCGGCATAAGCCCGGCAAAGCGCGCGTCGTCCTCAAGCCAAAGCCGCAGCGCCACTAGCGCCTGATGATTGCCGGATACTGTGCCGTTAATGCCTTCGGGTGCCAGCAATATTGTGCCCAAAATGCCCTGTCCATCACAGAATTTTTGCAAGCTAGCTTGCACGGCCTCGAAATCAGGCAGCGCGACAAAACGATAAAACGCAGCGACCACGACCGGACGATCCGGCGGCGGTAGCGGCACATCTATGTCGGTTTGCTGTTTCATCATTCGCTTTACTGCTTGCGTTGCGTCATTCATGTGCTATCGCTCGGATGACGTTTTGTGGCGCGACAATGCCGCGTCTATCGGAAAAATTCAATATGCGGGCTTTGCATCACTAGCTAGATCAAAACCCAAGCGCGCGGTCATCTTCGCCGCGGGTATAATCTGCCGCCCCGAGCCGCGTGCGGTCAGCGTCAATCAGGACCGCCTCGACACGCCCCAGTTCGTATTTGAAGCGCGGCCATGCATACAGCTTATGCCCACGCCGCATCAGCCCTATCATGCTCGGCACGCTTAGCGTACCGCGTTCCAACATCACAAGGTCGGGCTGCCATTGGCTATGCACTTTTCGCGCATTCACGCTTTGTTGTGCCGTCATCCCAAAATCGACGACATTCATAATCGTCTGGAAAACCGTTGTAATAATCGTGGCACCCCCCGGCGTACCCACGACGAGGCGCAGATCACCGTCCTTGGTAACGATGGTCGGCGTCATTGACGACAGCATGCGCTTTTGCGGTGCCACCGCGTTTTGCGCATTGCCCAACAGCCCGAACTGATTGGCGTGGTCGGGCTTAATGGCAAAATCATCCATTTCATTGTTGAGGAAAAAACCAGCATCCTTGACCACTACTTTGGCGCCAAAATTTCCGTTCAGAGTCGTCGTGAGCGAAACGGCATTGCCCGCCGCATCGACGATAGAGATGTGCGTGGTTTCAACGCTTTCGACGCGGTCGACATGACCCTCGCGTACGGTCTTGCTATCGGTTTTCTCCCACGAGCGGATGGCGGCCATGCGACCGGCAATATACGCGTCTGACGTCAACCGCGCGACAGGCACCGGCACAAAATCAGGATCTCCCAGATAACTGGCTCGGTCAGCATAGGCGCGGCGTTCGAGTTCGACCATCATGTGAATATGCGCCGCCGAATTATGACCCATCCGGCGAACATTATAGGCTTCTGCACCCTTCAATAATTGCGCCAGCGCGACCCCGCCACTTGAGGGCGGCGGCATAGAGGTAATTTCGTGGTCCCGATAGGAAAAAGTCACCGGATCACGCCAGACCGGTTGATACGCATCGAGATCTGCTTGGGTAATCATGCCACCACCGGCTTCCATTTCGGTCACAATCATGCGCGCCGTTGGGCCTTTGTAAAAACCGTCACGCCCGCTTTCGGCTATCCGCGCCAGCGTATCAGCAAGCGCAGGAAAGCGCGCTATATCGCCAGGCGTCCAACCATCAGGGCGGAGCACGCGCGGCTCATAATTGTTTAAGGCACGAAAATCAGCCTGGTAACGATTAAACATGCGCGCGCCCTTGGGCGACAACTCAAACCCCTCGCGCGCCAGCTCAATCGCGGGTGCGATTAGTTCGGGCCACGAACGAGACCCGAATTTTTCATGCGCGGCAACCATGCCAGCGACCGCACCCGGCACGCCAACTGCCAGATGCCCGCGAAGGCTAGCGCCTTTTATGACATTACCATCAGCATCCAGATACATATCGCGATAAGCCGCAATTGGCGCTTTTTCACGAAAATCAAGCGCGCCGGTTTGCCCGTCAGCAAGCCTGTAAACCATGAAACCGCCGCCGCCTATATTGCCTGCCTGCTGATAGACAACCGCCAGCGCAAAATGCACCGCAATCGCAGCATCAAAAGCATTGCCGCCCGCGGCCAACACATCGCGGCCAACCTCCGATGCCAACCCGTGGGCGCTCACCACCATGGCTTTACCGCCCACTACATCGTTCGAGGCCAACCGCCAGTGATAGCGCAAGTGATCAAGTTGGAGCGCGATAAATGGCGCCAGCAACGTCAAAAACACGCCGAAAATAATCGCGGATGCTGTTTGTTGCGGCTTGACCATTTGTCTATCCCTCATCGTTGCCCGACCTTAACGGCCCGCTTCGTCCCCTGCAATATGGCCGGAACAATCTACAATCTTGCCCTTGCCGCCACGTCAGCCTATCCTACATCTTGCAAAATGGGAGAGTTTTATGAGTGCGGCAATAGAACAGTCTGAATTTCCGGGACATGAGAAATACCGGCATCTTTTCACCCCCCTCGACCTTGGTTTTACCAAACTGAAAAACCGGGCAATTATGGGTTCCATGCACACCGGCCTTGAAGAAAGCCCTGACGGATTTGAGCGCATGGCGGCCTATTTCGCCGAACGTGCCGCAGGTGGCGTTGGCATGATCATAACCGGTGGTATATCGCCCAATGAGGAAGGTGGCCTTGTTTTTCGTGACGAAAACGGTGCCGCCGTATTCGCCGCATCCAAGCTATCTACGGACGAAGAGGCTGCCGGTCATAAGCTGATTACCGACGCTGTTCATACCGCCGACCCGGACGTCAAAATTTGCATGCAAATCCTACACATGGGCCCGCTTGCGATGAATGATGGCCTTGTTGCGCCGTCAGCTGTCAAGTCGCGAATCAATAAATTCGCGCCAAATGAACTGGATGCCGAAGGCATCGAAAAACAGATTAATGACCATGTAAATTGCGCGCGCCTTGCTAAAAAAGCCGGTTATGACGGCGTGGAAATTATCGGTTCTGCCGGTTACCTCATTTCCACTTTTCTGGTCGAGAAAACCAACCGACGCACAGACGAATATGGCGGTTCATATGAAAACCGCATGCGCTTTGCACTTGAAGTTGTCCGGCGGTGTCGGGCTGAAGTCGGAGACGATTTCATCATCATATTCCGCATTGCCGGCATGGATATGCTGGAAGGCGGGATGAGCTGGGATGAGGTTGCGTTGTTGTCGCGCGAACTAGAAAAAGCAGGTGCATCGATCATCTCTACCCATTTCACCTGGCATGAAGCATCCGTGCCAACGATTGCCACCATGGTGCCGCGCGCCGCGTTTACATCTGTTACAGCGCGCGTACGGGGCGAAGTTTCGATCCCCGTGATCACCTCCAACCGCATTAACATGCCGCAAGTGGCCGAAGACGTCCTCATTCGCGGCGATGCTGATCTGGTATCAATGGCACGGCCCATGCTCGCCGACAGCCAGTTTATGAACAAAGCGGCCCAAAACCGCGCCGACGAGATTAATACCTGCATCGCGTGTAACCAGGCCTGCCTCGACCATACATTTTCGGGCAAAACCACCTCCTGTCTCGTCAACCCGCGGGCGTGCCACGAAACGCTGTTGAAATACGAACCGACGGATAATCCAAAGAAAATCGCCGTCATAGGCGCCGGGCCTGCCGGACTTGCCTATGCGACGGTTGCCGCCGAGCGGGGGCATAACGTCAGCTTGTATGATGCTGCCGCCGAAATTGGCGGGCAGTTTAATCTGGCGAAACTCGTACCGGGCAAGGAAGAGTTTTACGAAACACTTCGCTATTACAAACGGATGATCGAAAAGTTCGATATTAACTTGCATCTGAACACTGTGGTTGATGTCGATATGCTGGCTGAAAGCGACGTTGACCATATTGTCATCGCCACTGGTATTTCACCGCGCACGCCAGATCTAGAAGGCATCGATCACCCATCGGTTATCGGCTATATCGATGCCTTGCGCGGCAACAAACCTGTTGGCAGCAAGGTTGCGATTATGGGTGCCGGTGGCATCGGTTTTGATGTGGCTGACTTTATTTCGCATGACGGGCCGTCAGGTGCCAAAGATGTCGAGGTTTTCGCCCGCGAATGGGGCATTGATTTTGAAAATCATCCGCGTGGCGGTGTGACCGGTATCGAACCGGAAGTTGCCAGCGCCCCGCGTGAAATTTTCTTAATGCAGCGCAAGGAAACCGCGGTGGGTAAAGGCCTTGGCAAAACCACTGGCTGGACCCATAGGCTGACCTTGGCGCGGCGCGGGGTCAAGATGATGAACAGCATTGATTATCTGAAAATTGATGATCGCGGCCTGCATTTCCTGCGCGATAACAAACCTGAGTGCCTCGATGTCGACACCATCATCGTATGTGCTGGTCAGGAGCCGCTGCGGGCACTTTACGACGCCGCGCTAACCCGCGATCTGCCTGTCGACCTTATCGGGGGCGCGTTCGAAGCCGCGGAACTAGACGCCAAAGCTGCCATTTATCAGGCCAGCCATATGGCAGCTGCCATCTAAGCTGCGCTATATGATCGGCTATTTTTCGGTGATTAGGGGCCAGTCGTCTCGATATTAAGCTGACCAGCAAGTCCGGCATCGCGATGTGGTGAAATCTCGGCATATTCAGGCGAGAGCATCATATCGAGCATGGCTTTGCGGTTGGGATATTTGGCAATCGCCACCTGATCCCAAAGGTCTTCAACCTCGCCCAGCATCAGCCGCTCAACGCTACCCATAAACACCATGTCGCCGCCGAGATTGGTGATAATTTTGGTAACACCCGCACCGTAAATGGCATAGGCCTCTTGGCCAGATAAATCCGTTTCCCGACCATCAGGATATTCGGCAATATCCTTAAATTTGAGAAGGTTAACCATATAAATCGGTTTACCGTGATCTTCTTCGGTAAAGCCCTTCATTTGCGCGTCATTCGGGTAAACTGCGTTTTCTACTTTCATCACCAACTCCTGATTATGAGTTGACGCTAAAACCTCGCCCAAAGCCTGTCAAACCCCCTTTTCAAGGCTTGAAATTTACAAGCAACCGCGTTAGTTCTTCCGCAAATCAGTTGTTAGACGCGTAAGGGAAAGAAAAACAGACTGACTTATCTTTTGGCATGAATTGCAGCGCTTTTGGCATGAATTGCAGCCTGATTTTTAGTGTGGTTTTTGACGGGCCTATTGGGGGATCGTCTAATGGTAGGACTACGGACTCTGAATTCGTCAATGGTGGTTCGAATCCACCTCCCCCAGCCATGTGAAAAATGACGCAAACACACTATATTGCAGTTAGATGATATTTTGACGGAAAACCCTTGCCGACTACGTAGAAAAGAAAACCTTTACGCTTACGGAACGCTTTATGGCATTTGATCCAAACCAACATGATAAAAAACCGATCCTTGAACGGCTACGCGCAGCGCCGTTCAGCTTTATGCCCAATCGTTCCATTCTGACATCATTGGGCGTTTTGCTTGGCATCGGCCTCTGGGTTTTGTCGGGCGTCATCGGCAATGGCGCAGACACAATTGAGCCAGCGCAACCCATCAAGGCACGCGCGGCTGACGATAAACCTTTTCGGGTTGTTGTCCGCGAAATAAAAGCTGGTGAGACCGTCGCAAAAGTGCGGCTGCAAGGTCGTACAGAAGCCGACCGGATTGTCACGCTGGCCTCGGAAACATCGGGAACAATTGTCAATTTGCCCACTCAAAAAGGTCGTCCGGTACAAAAAGGACAGTTGATTTGCGAAATTGATGCCGGCGCACGCAGCGCATTGCTGGCCGAAGCCAAAGCGCGGCGCGATGCCAGCCAAATACAATATGAAGCGTCGCAAAAACTGTTTGAGAAGGGCCATATCTCAAAAAGCCAGCGCGCATCTGCCAAGGCAAACTTTGATGCCGCCGAAGCATCCGTTAAAATGCATGAGGTCGAATTTGAGCGCACCCGCATCAAAGCCCCGTTTGACGGCATTTTGGACCAGTTACCAGTGAAAACCGGCGCATTCATCGCACCCGGACAGCCCTGCGGCACGCTGATTGATAAAGACCCGCTGCTTGTTGTTGCCCACGTCGCGGAAAGCCAAATCAACAAAGTGCAGATGGGCGCACCGGCCACTGCTGTTTTAGCAACCGGCGAGAGCGTGTCAGGTTTTGTGCGCTATGTGGCCGAGAGCCCAAGTCTCGCAACGCGGACATTCCAGATCGAGGTCGAAGTTAAAAATAAGGACTTTCTTCTGCGCGACGGCATTAGCGCAGACCTTGAAATCGAGTCTGAGCGCACACGCGCCTCGCAGATACCCCGCAGTGCCCTGACATTGAACGATGATGGTCAGTTGGGCGTGCGGGTGCTGGAAGGCGATATGGTCGCGTTTCGCGAGGTCAAAATCTTGTCGGACCAACTGGATAGTTCAACTGTGGCTGGTCTTGGCGAAACCGAAATGGTTATTATCCGCGGCGGCGACTTCACCCGCGCCGGCCAAAGCGTAGACGCTGAAATCGAGACCGGCCCATCCGTCAAAGCGGCCGGAGCGCTATAACGCATGTTTGGATTTGTTACCCAGGCAATTCGGCGGAGCCGCGCCGTTCTCACCATTTTATTCGCGCTTCTGTTTGGCGGCATAACCGCTTATCAGACACTGCCAATTGAAGCTGACCCAGATATTCCGATCCCGTTCATCTATGTCGGTGTCGTGCTACCGGGCATTGCACCGGATGACGCCGAGCGGCTGCTCGTTAAACCCATGGAGCTTGAACTGCGCGACCTTACGGGGCTTAAGGAAATGCGCAGCGTTGCAGCGCAGAATTACGGCGCTATCATTCTCGAATTTGATGTCAGCTTTGACAAAGATCAAGCCCTGCTTGATGTGCGCGAAAAAGTAGATCGCGTCAAATCCGAATTGCCGGATGATGCCGAAGAGCCTGACGTGCGCGAGTTTAACGCCAATTTGTTCCCGGTGATGATGGTAAGCCTATCGACCGAAGGCTCCGAGCGGGCCTTGTTCGAGCATGCGCAGGTTTTAAAGGACGAGTTGACCGCGCTGCCGAATGTTTTGGAAGCCAATTTGCTGGGCAATCGCGAGGAAGTTCTCGAAGTCATCATCAATCCGCGCACGCTCTTACATTACAATATTTCGGCTGAGGAAATCTTTGCCACGCTATCGCGCAACAACCAGTTGGTACCAGCCGGTAGTCTTGATAGTGGTGTGGGTCGCTTCTCCGTCAGCGTGCCGGGGCTTATCGAAACGGCCGAAGATATTTACAACCTGCCCATTCGCCAGCAAGCGGATGCAGTTGTGCGTCTGTCGGATGTTGCCGAAGTGCGGCGCGGCTTTAAAGACGCCGACACATATGCGCGCTTTAACGGAAACCCGACAATATCAATCGAAGTTGTGAAGCGCATTGGGGCCAATGTGGTGAACACCACGCTTGATATTCGCGCGGCGACCGAGGCTGTAACAGCCAGCTGGCCAGACGCGATCAAGGTTGATTATTCCTTCGATATTTCGAGTTTTATTTTCGAAATGATCGGCACACTGGAAATATCGATCACCAATGCGATTTTGTTGGTCATGATTTTGGTTATCTCTGCGCTTGGTTTCCGCTCTGCCATGATGGTTGGGCTGGCTATCCCGACATCTTTCCTGCTCGGTTTCTTGATCATTGACCTTCTCGGCATGACTGTGAACCAAATGATCATGTTCGGCCTTGTGCTGTCGGTTGGTATTCTTGTCGATGGTGCGATCGTAGTGGTGGAATATGCCGACCGGAAAATGGCCGAAGGCCTGCCGCGTCAAAAAGCATACGCCATGGCCGCTGACCGTATGCTGTGGCCCATCATTGCCTCGACCTCAACCACGCTCGCCGCATTTGCGCCCATGTTGTTATGGCCCGGTGTGACGGGGCGCTTCATGTCATACCTGCCACTGACGGTAATCATTGTTCTGTCCGCATCCTTGCTGACAGCGATGGTTTTCCTACCCGTGGTCGGTGGCCTAGTCGGACGCTCAGAACAACGCGGCGATACCTTGCTAACCAGCCTTAGTGCCGATCAAGAACTTGATATTGCTACCGCACCCGGCATGACCGGAAAATATCTGCGCCTGCTAGACAAGTGCATTTGCCACCCGCTTATCTCTGTATCGACGGCGCTAGGCATTCTTTTTGGTGTCATTGTGCTTTATGACAGGTTCGGCAATGGCGTTGAATTCTTCACCCCGATCGAGCCAATTCAGGCGAATATTTTCATTAAGGCGCGCGGCAATTTATCGGTAGATGAGATTGACGCAGCCACCCGCAAAGTCGAAGACATTGTGCTTTCGACCCCCGGCGTCTATGCGGCGTTCACCGAAGCCGGTCCCGGTGTTGGCGGGAGCGGTGGTAACCCGATGTTTGACAGAGACACACCACGCGATATGGCCGGGCGTATGCTGATCGAGTTTTCCCACTTTGCAACACGTAAACCTTCGACACAAATTTTGCAGGATATCCGCGACCAAAGCGCCGATATTCCGGGCATTCAAGTGCTGGTCATCGCGCGCGAACAAGGACCACCAACCGGACAAGCGCTGCAGGTTGAGTTGAGCGGTGTCGATAAGGAAAGCCTCTACGCAGCGGCGAAACAGATACGCGGGTTTTTAGAAGAGCGCACCGACCTGTTTACCTCCATTGAAGACACCCGCCCCCTGCCCGGCATTGAATGGGATATTACCGTCGACCGCGAAGCCGCTGCGCGCTTTAACGCCGATATCGCTACCTTGGGCTCGATGGTGCAAATGGTAACAGACGGTATTTTGATCGGCCATTACCGCCCTGACGATTCCGATGATGAAATCGAAATACGCGCCCGCTATCCCGATAGCGAACGCTCGTTCGATCAACTGGACCAGCTTCGCGTGCGCACCCAAGCTGGCAACGTACCGATAACAAATTTTGTGACACGCGAGGCCGATGAAGAAACCGGCAGTGTCAACCGCATTGACGGGCGCCGCATTGTCGAAGTGAAAGCGGATACAGCGATGGACCCGGAAACCGGACTTCCCTATCTGGCGGCTGTCGGGGAGCAGGCCTTACTTTCATGGATGTCGACGCAGACCTTGCCCGAAGGCGTACGGATGCGCCTGCGCGGGGCCAATGAGGAAAGCGAGGAGGCGGCAAGCTTCTTGGGCTTCGCCATGATTGCTTCGCTTCTGTTGATGTTCATCATTCTCTTGATGCAGTTCAACAGCATTTACTTCACCTTCTTGACGCTTTCGACCGTTGTATTGTCAACGGTCGGTGTGTTGCTCGGGATGGTTGTTACCGGCCAGACCTTCAGCGTGATTATGAGCGGCACTGGCGTGGTGGCGCTCGCCGGCATCGTGGTCAATAACTCGATTGTCTTGATCGACACCTATCAACGCCTGCTCGAAAGCGGCATGGACCGTGTGACAGCCATTTTGAAAACCTCCGGGCAGCGCTTGCGGCCAATTCTGCTGACGACAGTCACCACCATGATCGGCCTCTTTCCCATGGCAATACAGGCCTCGGTTGACGTTATGAACCGCACAATTTTGGTCGGTGAGCCGACCTCCGCTTGGTGGGTGCAGATGGCAACAGCAATTATTTTCGGCCTTGGTTTCTCGACGCTTCTGACGCTCATCCTGGTGCCGGTTATGCTGGCCTTGCCTGACCAATTGCGCGGCTACATGCCCAGCCAGCAGATTGCAAACCTACGGGCGCAAATCGGACGCCGCGGTTAAGTTTTAACGCCTATTCGGTAACTGTGTCGCGCGGTGGCTCGTCGCTTTCGAGATCAGCGAGCACTGTTTCGCCAGCAATGGCCGATTGCCCGACGCTCACCAGCGGAACCGCGCCCACGGGCAGATAAACATCGCACCGGCTTCCAAACCGGATGAGACCAAAGCGTTCACCCGCCGTCACCTCTTGATCTTCGTGCACAAAACACAAAACACGCCGGGCGATAAGGCCAGCGATTTGCACAACCACCAGCGTTTGCCCATTATCGGTTTCGACCAGCAGAGACTGGCGCTCATTAGCCTCGCTCGCCTTGTCCAGATCGGCATTCAGGAACTGCCCGGTGCGGTAAAGCGATTTGCGCACTGTGCCGGTTATCGGCATGCGATTCACATGCATGTTGAAAAGGTTCATAAATACCGAAATGCGGGGTCGCATTTCCAACCCCAATCCCAGTTCTGGCGGTGGCACGGCATCGGCGATCATATTCACCACGCCATCTGCGGGACTGATAACAAGCCCGGTGCGCTGCGGCGTTGTGCGCGCAGGGTCACGAAAAAACCAAGCGCACCAAATGGTTAAAATCAGCCCAGCATTGCCTAGAAAATCAGAGATAAAATACAGCAAGAAAGTTAGCGCTGCGAACACACCGATAAATTTGTATCCGTCTGGATGTATAGGAAACAAAAGAGATGTTAAAGCGCGCATACCGCCTCCTTGAATAGGTCAAGTCTACTTTCAAAGCTGCCGCTTGTCACGACGCGCTGATCAGGCTTTTTCATTTTCCGGCGTCGCGCTGGCACCATCACGCATCAGCTTATAGTTCACCGCATCCAGCAGCGCATCCAACGATGCGACCACAATATTGGGGTTAACTCCGATTGTACGCCATGTACGGCCCTGCTCGTCCATGCTTTCAATGGTCACGCGGGTCACGGCCTCAGTGCCGGAGTTTAGAATACGCACCTTAAAATCTACCAGCCGCATCTCATCAATGAAAACAGCGTAACGACGCAAATCTGCGCGCAAAGCCATATCAAGCGCATTGATCGGGCCATTGCCTGTACCCTGTGTCTCGACGGTTTCACCGTCGATCAACAGTGCAAGTTTGGCCTCGGAATTCGTGCCGCGCGCGCGCGAATTGCTTACATTCACCTCATAGGCTTCAACCTCGAAAAATTCCGGCAATTTGCCCAAATGCCGCAAAGCCAGCAATTCAAACGATGCGCCAACACCGTCATAGCTATAGCCTTCCGATTCCTTTTGCTTTACTTCGCGTAAAATATGCTCAATCGCAGGCGCGTTGGGATCAAACGCGATACCGGCAGATGTCAAACGGTCGACGACATTGCTTTTACCGGCCTGATCGGACACCAAAATTGTCCGCCGGTTGCCAACCAATTCGGGCGCAATGTGTTCGTAAGTTGTTGGATCTTTCATGACGGCGGATACATGAATACCGCCCTTATGCGCAAAAGCCGACGCACCCACATAAGGGGCATGGCGGTTGGGTGTCTGGTTTAATAATTCATCCAGCAAATGAGACACGCCCCGCAGAGCTGCCAGATTTTCAACCGCAATGCCGGTTTCAAAACGCTCTGCATAGCGGGGTTTAAGCAACAAGGTAGGGATCAGCGATACGAGATTGGCATTGCCACAGCGTTCGCCCAGCCCGTTAATCGTGCCTTGCGCCTGTCGGACACCCGCCTGAATTGCCGCCAATGTGTTGGCAACAGCGTTTTCGGTATCATTATGTGTATGAATACCCAGCCGCGCGCCTGGGATATGGCGGGCCACATCGCTGACAATCTCGAACACTTCATCTGGCAGGGTGCCGCCATTGGTATCGCACAGCACAACCCAGCGCGCACCGGCCTGCAGTGCCGCCTCTGCACATGCGAGCGCATAGTCTCGATTGGCTTTGTATCCATCGAAAAAATGCTCGCAATCAATCATCGGCTCACGCCCATGTTCGGCTATCGCGGCAACACTGTCTCGAATGCTTAGAAGGTTCTCGTCATTGCTAATGCCCAACGCTACATCGACGTGATAGTCCCAGCTTTTGGCAACAAGACACACCGCGCCAGCTTCGGCGTTGAGCACTTCCATAAAACCGGGGTCATTATCTGCACTGCGTCCGGCCCGCTTCGTCATGCCAAACGCCGTCATCACGGCGCGACTCAGTTTGCGATCTTCGGCGAAAAACTGGCTATCGGTCGGGTTTGCGCCCGGATACCCGCCCTCGACATAGTCAACGCCCAACGCATCCAAGGCCTCGGCAATGCGTATTTTATCAGCTAACGAAAAATCGACACCGGATGTCTGCTGCCCGTCGCGCAGCGTGGTGTCGAACAAATAAAGACGTTCAGCCATGTTATTCTTTCCTGCCCGCAGCCAAACGCGCGGCGGTTTCATCATAGCCGATATGATACAGTAAATGTTGCATTTCCGGACCATGTGGTTGACCAGTTAAGGCCAACCGCAAAGGCATAAACAACGCGCGACCTTTGCGTCCACTCACCTCTTTTAACTGGCCAGTCCATACCGACCAGCTTTCAAGATTGAACGGCGCATCCGGCAAGGCGGCTTGGGCTTCAGCAATGTAGTCGGCATCTTCCGGCGCAATGACAGGTGTCACCGGCCCGTGAATAAGTGTCAGGATACTTTTCATATCGGCAAAGGTATCGATATTGCCGCGCATGGCTTCCCAAAACGCCGCCTGCGCCGGCGCGCCAATTTCCTGCAAACGATCTGCCACAGTGTCGTAAGGCATTTCATGCAATATACGCGCATTCAGACGCTTCACATCTTCAGCATCAAAGCGCGCAGGCGCACGCCCCAAACGGTCTATATCAAAGCCGTCAATCACCTCACCCATGTTTTGCGCCGGGACAATCGGATCGGCCGTGCCAAGGCGTGCAATATGGGCGTTCAGGCTTATCGGCTCCAGCCCAGCTTCGCGCAATTCTTTTAGCGACAACGAGCCAAGGCGTTTGGACAAATTGCTGCCATCGGCCCCCAGCATTAACGAAAAATGCGCAAACACAGGTTGCGTACCGCCCAGGGCTGCAATGAGCTCCACCTGCGCGGCCGTGTTCGTCACATGGTCTTCACCGCGGATCACATGGCTAATATTCATGTCAAGATCGTCGACAACGCTCGGCAAAGTGTAGAGCCATGTGCCATCGGCCCGTCGCACGACGGGGTCCGAGACGCTCGCCGTATCAATTGCCTGTTCGCCGCGCACAAGATCGTGCCACACGACTTGTTCGCCAGATAGTTTGAACCGCCAATGCGCCGCGCGGCCTTCGGCCTCAAGTGCTGCCTTATCATCTGGCGTGAGCGCCAGCGCCGCGCGGTCATAGACCGGGGGGTTGCCGCGCGCCAGCTGGCGTTTGCGTTTACGGTCGAGTTCGTCAGGCGTTTCATAGCAAGCGTAAATATGCCCTTGCGCCACCAGCTGCTCAAAAACCTCGTCATAACGCGCAAACCGGTTTGACTGTCGCGCCGTTTCATCAGCGCTCAGTCCAAGCCAGTCGAGATCGGCACAAATCGCGTCGGCAAATTCTTGCGTCGAGCGTTCAGTATCGGTGTCATCCAGCCGTAGCAAAAACTCGCCTCCCTGCTTACGGGCAAACAGAAAACAAAATAGCGCTGCGCGGGCATTGCCAACATGCAAGAGACCCGTTGGACTTGGGGCAAAACGCGTTCGGATAGACATGAAAGGACGACCTTTTTAAAACAGGGTTAGCGCGTCAGTGCGTCACGAAATCCGTTGGTAATCGGATAGCGCCGGTCACGACCGAAATTGCGAGCGCCGATCTTGGCTCCAGGCGCAGCCTGGCGACGTTTGTATTCAGAAATATATAGCAGGTGTTCAATACGACGTACGATGTCGCTTTCGTGCCCGCGGGCAATAATTTCATCTACGCCCAATTCGTCTTCCACCAAACAGAACAAAATATCATCAAGCACCTCATAGGGTGGCAGGCTATCTTCATCTTTCTGGTCGGGTCGCAGTTCGGCACTGGGCGGCTTATCGATAATTGTCTCAGGTATCACAACGCCACCTGGCCCAAGGCCACCTGCCGGCACATTTTGATTGCGCCAGCGCGCCAGATCAAAAACTTCCGTCTTGTAAATATCCTTAATCGGATTGTAGCCGCCATTCATATCGCCATAAAGCGTCGCATATCCCACCGACACTTCCGATTTATTTCCGGTTGTCACCACCATGCTGCCAAATTTGTTAGATACGGCCATCAACAAAGTTCCGCGCAGGCGCGACTGGATGTTTTCTTCCGTAATGTCGCTATTCGTGCCGACAAACATATCGCTCAGTACGCTTTCTACGGCGTCGACTGGCGGGGGAATCGGAACGGTATCGAGGCGAATACCAAGCGCCGTGGCACACGCCGCTGCATCATCAAGGCTCGATTGGCTGGTGTAGCGCGACGGCAACATGACGGCATGCACCTGCTCTGCACCCAGTGCGTCAACGGCCATAGCCGCACAAATGGCACTATCAATACCGCCTGACAGCCCAAGTAAAACACCTGGAAAGCGGTTTTTGTTTACATAATCGCGCAAGCCCAGCACAGCCGCTTGATATATTTGCGCCAGATCACCGGGCGCAGGCACGAGGCTTTGCGACATGCATGTCCACCCCGCATCATTATTCTGCCAATCCGTTGTCGCAATGTGAGATGTCCAGACGGGTGCCTGAACCACAACTTCACCATCACTCCCGATTATGAAACTTCCGCCGTCGAAAACCAGTTCGTCCTGCCCGCCAAATTGATTAACGTAAATCAGCGGCAAGCCGGTCTCGCGGGCACGGGCGCGAGCATGGTCAAGACGTTTGGTGTGTTTACCACGCTCAAACGGCGAACCATTGGGCGAAATTAACAATTCAGCCCCCGCCGCGTGTAGATGCGCGCTGACATCGGGAAACCATATATCCTCGCAAACAGGCAGGCCAACAAGCACACCGCGCAAATCGACCGGCTCAGGCATTGGGCCAGCACTGAACAAGCGCTTTTCATCAAACACGGCATAATTCGGCAAATGATGTTTATGGCGTACCGCCATTTGTCCACCATCGGCGGCGATCACGCTATTATAGAGCTGGCCGCCTTCAACAAAGGGTGCACCGAAAATCAGTGCCGGGCCACCATCCGCGGTCAAAGCAACCAAATCGTCAATCACCACACGCGTGCGCGCAACGAAAGAACGCTTGAGCACCAGATCTTCCGGCGGGTATCCTGTCACGAATAATTCGCCCGCGACCACAATGTCCGCCCCCGCACGCGCGGCCTCGGCTCGCGCCTCTTGTAACAGCGCGGCGTTCACGGACAAATCGCCGACTACCGGATTAAGCTGCGCAAGCGCGATTTTAAGATTATGGTTTCGTGATGTCATGGTCATTATGTAGCGCGAGCCGCGGCTGCGAACAAGCATTGCGGCGTTTCATCACAAGCCCACAGACAGATAATCCAAACAGGCGTATCGAGGCATGATAAAGTTTGTTTGTCCTCTTTAATTTTACGGGCAAAACCCGTATATCAACGATTGAGTGATCCAGGTGGAAGCGATGAACGAGAAATGGACCCCAAATAGCTGGCGCGCATGCCCGGTCAAGCAGGTGCCGACTTACGACGATGCCGCAGCGTTGCAGGCTGTCGAAGCGCGCTTGGCGGGTTTTCCCCCGCTGGTATTTGCCGGCGAAGCCCGCAATTTGAAAAGCCAGCTAGCAGAGGTAAGCGAAGGCCGCGCCTTTCTGCTGCAGGGCGGTGACTGCGCCGAAAGTTTTGTTGAGCACGAGGCGGACAATATCCGCGACACGTTCCGCGTGCTGCTGCAAATGGCAGTTGTGCTGACCTATGGCGCGAAACTTCCAGTCATCAAGGTTGGGCGCATGGCGGGCCAGTTTGCCAAGCCGCGTTCAGCCGATACCGAAACAATTGATGGCGTAGAATTGCCAAGCTATCGCGGCGATATTATTAACGGTATTGAGTTTACTGCCGAAGCACGTGTCCCGAACCCGGAGCGCCAGATTTCAGCCTATCGGCAGGCGGCGTCGACCCTGAACTTGTTGCGGGCGTTTGCCAAAGGTGGCTATGCCGACCTTACGGAAGTTCACCGCTGGAACCAGGGATTTATCGCCGACAGTCCACAAGGCGCGCGCTACGAAGATATGGCCCGGCAAATTAACGAAGCCATGGACTTCATGGCGGCATGCGGTATTTCAAGCCTGACCGCTCCGCAAATTGGCATGGTTGATTTTTTCACCAGCCACGAAGCGCTCTTGCTGGGCTACGAACAGGCCATGACACGCCTCGATAGCACAAGCGGCGAATATTATGACACCTCCGCGCATATGCTGTGGATCGGCGACCGTACCCGCCAACCAGATGGTGCGCATGTGGAATTTCTTTCAGGCGTCAAAAATCCGATCGGCCTAAAATGCGGTCCAACGCTTGATAAAGATGAGTTGATTACGCTGTTGGATAAGCTGAACCCCGAGAACGAAGCTGGGCGTATCACGCTGATAGCGCGCTTTGGGCACGAAAATGTCGAAGCGCATTTACCGGATCTGATCCGAAAAGTTGTTGCCGAAGGGCGCAAAGTTGTCTGGAGCTGCGATCCGATGCATGGCAACACTATTAAAGCCTCTAATGGCTATAAGACACGACCGGTGGACCGTATTCTGACCGAAGTCCAACGCTTCATGGCAGTGCATCAAGCCGAAGGTACGCATGCTGGTGGCATCCATTTCGAGATGACCGGTCAGAATGTGACGGAATGCTTGGGCGGTGCGCAGGCTATTTCTGAAGAAGATCTATCCTCGCGTTACCATACGCATTGCGACCCGCGCTTGAACGGCTCGCAAGCACTTGAGCTGGCTTTTCTGATTGCCGAAGGACTTGCCGGCGATACGGCCAGTAGCCGCGTCGCTTAAACAAATTTGTTAGGCAGGTAATTCAGGCTTTCCGTCCATCGGAATGTTCGTATGAATAATCGTCTGGTTGTTCACCAACCAGTTCTTCCGCACGCATTTGCGCATCAATAATCAACATGCCAATGCGGGCTTGCAGTGCTTCCATATCCCCATCGATTTCATCGCGCCCGACTTCTATCGGGTCGCCCAGCACCATCGCCAGTTTGCCGAACGGCAAGGGCACGCGCAACTGGTCCCAGCTTTTGCGTACGCGATATTGCCTAGCGCGGCTGACACCCAAAGGCACGATAACCGCGCCTGCACGCGCCGCCAGATGGATCATACCCGGTCCTGCCTCGCGCGCCGGTCCCGGTGGTACATCAGCTGTCGCAATCACGGTCTCTCCGCGGCGTAAAACCTGCAACATGGCGCGGTAGGCTTGCGCGCCACGTTTGCGTGGATTGGTTCGTTTATTCGCCGCCACGCCGGTACCTGAGCCTTGAATATTGCGCATACCGAAACTCCGCAACACATTGCCGATCATTGCCCCGTCACGGCTACGCGAGGTCAGTGCATAAAGCGGGCGCGGCATAAAAGACGTGATGCTCGGCACCTGAAATGTGCGCTCGTGCCACATGAGAATGACAACCGGCTTATCTTGGCGTTGCAGGGCATGTAAAGGGTCAGCGTTTTCCAATATATGACGCGACGACCACGCGATCGCGCGTAAATATGCATGAACACCCAAAGCCAGCACACGCATGGTAAACGGCAAAGACGCTGCGTCAAACTGGTGTGCGTGGTCGCCTCTATGGTCTGTTTCGTGCGGCGCGCTCACCCACTAACTCCTCGGTTCTTTGAAGGTTACCAGCTCTTCGGCCGCTGTTGGGTGAACGGCAATTGTGGCATCAAACTGAGCTTTGGTTGCGCCCATGGTCACCGCTACGCCAAAAGCCTGTATCATCTCGCCGCTGTCAGGCCCGACAATATGCAAGCCCAAAACTTTGTCGGTTGCGCGGCAAACAATCAGCTTCATAAGTGTTTTTTCGTCGCTGCCCGACAATGTGTGTTTCATGGGCCGGAACACAGAGGCGTAAACATCAACACCGTCGGCGGCTTGCGTTGCTTCGCGCGCCTCTTCTTCGGTCATGCCAACCGTGCCGATGGGGGGCTGAGAAAACACCGCAGTAGGGATCATCGAATGATCAACCGCGCTTGGATTATTATTGTAGACAGTTTCGGCAAACGCCGCGCCTTCGCGAATTGCAACTGGCGTCAGTTGCGCCCGCGCCGTCACATCGCCAACCGCGTATATAGACGGCACATTTGTCTGCGAGTAGGCATCGACCGGAATATGACCGTCATCGCCCGTTTCAACACCGGCAGCTGCCAGCCCAAGCCCGTCCGTTTTGGCCACACGACCAGTGGCGTACATCACCAGCCCGGTTTGCGCGTGGCTGCCATCTGAGAAGGTTAACTGGTAGCCATTGCCAGAAAGGGCGATCTCTGAAATATCGGTCTGCGTTTTTACGTTTACGCCCTTTTTCGCGATCTCGGCATGAACATGGCGGCGCACTTCGTCGTCAAATCCGCGCAATATTTCTTCGCCGCGATACACCAATGTCGTCTCCACGCCAAGGCCGTTGAAAATGCCCGCGAATTCCACCGCAATATAGCCCCCACCAACAACAGTGATCGCGGGGGGCAAGGCGTCGATATGGAACGCTTCATTTGACGTGATCGCATAGTCGCGGCCCGGAATTTGTGGCACAAAAGGCGTGGCACCGACAGCGATTAAAATACGTTCTGCGGAAACCTCACGGCCATCGATACGCACCGTCTGCGCATCGATAATTTCGGCGCGGTGCGGCAAAATCTCAACGCCGCTAGCTTCAAGATTAGCAATGTAAATAGCGTTTAGCCGGTCTATCTCGGCATCCTTATTGGCGAGCAGTGTCGACCAGTCAAACTTGGGGTCGCCAACTTGCCAGCCGAAACCGGCTGCCTCTTCAAACGCTTCGGAAAAGTGGCTCGCATATACAAATAATTTTTTTGGAACACAGCCACGGATAACACATGTACCCCCGACACGAAACTCCTCGGCCACTGCAACACGCGCGCCGTATTTTGCACTCATGCGGGCTGCGCGTACGCCGCCGCTACCGGCCCCAATGACGAACAGATCATAATCAAAACTCATAATGCGCCAAACTCCCTCATGCTATCTGCGCCGGCAAGCACTGCAGCTGTTGCATAAGTCAAAAATAACCCGTGTTCAACCACGCCGGGAACATTAAGCAACGCCGCCGCAAGTGCGTGCGGTGCCGCGATGTTTTCCAAAGCACAGTCATAGATAAAATGCCCACCATCGGTTTCGAACGGGGTGTCGCCACCACGCAAAGATATCGGCCCCGACAGATCTTGCGTCTCAAACACCTGACGCAGCACAGCAGCTGTCGCACCATGGGCAAATTTATTCACCTCCACCGGCAACGCATACGCGCCAAGCTGGGTGACGAGTTTTGTATCATCGGCAATTACAATCATCGCATCCGACGCCGCGGCGACAATTTTCTCGCGCAAGAGCGCGCCGCCGCCACCTTTAATGAGATACAATTCCTGCGTTATTTCATCGGCACCATCGACCGTCAGATCGAGGCGACGAAGATCACCCAGTTCAGCCATGGGAATATTAAGGCTTTCAGCTTGCACGCGCGTCACCTCCGAGGTCGGTACACACACAACATCTAGCCCTTCAGCAACCTTCTGGCCCAGCCCATCAACGAAATATCGCGCGGTAGAGCCGGTGCCAAGACCCAACTTCATACCGTCCCGCACGCGCTCAAGTGCGCGCAACGCCGCTTTTTGTTTCATAATTTCGATCGGATCGGTTGGTTGCAAAAGGGTCATAGTCCGCGTTCCTTTCTGACGGTTTCCCAAGCGTCATTAATAGCCGCCATGCGCGCCGTCGCAATATGCATCATCTCAGGCGGTAAACCGCGTGCTTGCAACTGGTCGGGGTGGTTTTCGCGCACGGCGGTCAGCCAAGCAGCCCGCACAGCACTGTCGCTACTACCCCGGGCAACATCCAGCACAACATACGGGTCTTGAACCGAGCCATCATGACGCGCTTGCACGCGCCGCACGCCGCTTTCGTCAATGCCGAAAATATCCGCAACAATGCGCAGAAATTCCTCTTCTGCCGGATGCAGGTTGGCATCGGCATAGGCGATGAAAAACAGAACATCCAGCACATCTTCAAGTACTTGCGGGCTGTCGGTATATATATCGCGGATTTGGCGGGCGTAGGTGTCAAAGCCCGCGACATCTTCCTGCGCCAGCCGAAAAACGCGCAACATATTAGCTCGTTCTGTTTCCGGCACGCGCAACACGCTTTGCACGGCCTGCACCTCGATCGGTGACACAATGCCGTCGGCACGTGTCATCTTTGCGGCGAGCGAGATAAGCGCGATGGTAAAAATCACCTGGCGGTCATTGATACGATCAAGCACAAAATGACCAGCGAGCGCACCGAAGAGTGCACCAGGCACGCCGCCAATGGCATATCCCGCGGCAACGCCGGCAATTTTTCCCCAAATGGACATGGCTCTCCTTATAGCGGCGATTCTACGTGATATTTTACGCCAAGACGACCCTGACCCCTCATGCTATAAGGCAGACATGACACAACAAGATCAAGTTGAATTGACAGGGTGGCAGTTTGCAATTGATCGGGGTGGCACCTTCACCGATGTGATTGCGCGGACACCCGATGGTGCGGTGAAAACCCGCAAACTGCTTTCGGAAAATCCAGACCAGTATGAAGACGCCGCTGTTCAAGCCATACGCGATTTTCTGGGCCTCGACGCTCAAGAGAAACTCGATAACGCGTCAATTAACCGTGTGCGTATGGGTACCACCGTTGCCACCAATGCATTGCTTGAACGCAAGGGCGAGAAAACCGCATTTGTCACCACGCGCGGGCTTGGCGATATTTTGCGCATTGGCAACCAAAACCGTCCGCATTTATTTGTGCGGCACATTGAGAAACCAGCACAGCTATATACCAGCGTCATCGAAATTGATGCACGCATGGATGCAACCGGTAATGAAATTACCCCGCCCGATCTCGCCCATGCCCGCACCGCACTGGTTAAGGCTCGCGACCAGGGGTGCATGTCTGTCGCCATTTGCCTGATGCATGGCTATCGAAACCCCGAACATGAACGCGAAATCGGAGCGCTAGCTGAAGGTCTGGGGTTCGCGCATATCTCGATGAGCCATCAAGTTATCTCGCTAATGAAGCTGGTGGGTCGGGCCAGTACGACCGTTGCAGATGCTTATCTAACGCCAGTATTGCGTGCCTATGTCGACCGGATAAGCAAGCATCTACCCGATGATAAAACCAGTACCACACAGCTCCAATTTATGATGTCTTCTGGCGGGCTGACCGCAGCTGATTTATTTCAGGGCAAAGACGCCGTTTTAAGCGGGCCTGCCGGCGGTGTGGTCGGCGCGGTGCAGGTCGGGTCTGAAGCCGGCTTTGACCGGCTCATAGGCTTCGATATGGGCGGCACCTCTACAGATGTCTGCCATTTTGCGGGAGCGTATGAGCGGAATTTCGACAGCGATGTCGCCGGCATTGCGCTGCGCGCACCGATGATGCGCTTGCATACGGTGGCCGCCGGGGGCGGTTCTATTTTACGCTACGAGGCGGGCAGGTTCCGTGTTGGCCCAGAAAGTGCGGGTGCCTATCCCGGCCCGGTGGCCTATCGCAATGGTGGCCCGTTAAGTGTGACAGATGCCAATATCATCACCGGACGCATTAACCCCGATGATTTTCCGGCCTTGTTTGGGCCGGACGGCGATGCCCCGCTAGACAGTGACGCGACACGCGACGCGTTTGAGCAGCTGGCTGAGCATGTCGCCGCTGCGACCGGCCAACACCAGACGGTGGAAGCGCTAGCGGAAGGTTTCTTGCACATCGCCAATGAAAACATGGCGCAAGCCATCAAGAAAATATCCGTCCAGCGCGGCTATGACATCAGCAAATATGCATTGGTGTGCTTCGGCGGTGCTGGCGGGCAGCATGCATGCGATGTTGCTGATCTGCTCGACATGGACACGGTGCTTGTTCATCCTATGTCAGGGCTTTTGTCGGCTTGGGGCATCGACAAAGCGGCAGTGCGGGCTTTGCGCGAGGATGCCGTTGAACGCCCGCTTGATGATGACTGTCTGACGCAACTGACCCGCCAGCTTGGAACATTGCAAATATCCGCCGAGGCGGAACTGGCCGCGCAAGGCTTGGCGTGTGCCACGCGCACGCGCACCGCGCTGATACGCTATGAGGGAAGCGACACCGCACTGCCTGTGGCGTACGGTGCGCTTGGGGACATGCAAACCACGTTTCAAAACGCGCACAGACAACAATTCGGGTTCGTGTATGAAGATCGCCAGCTGATTGTCGAAGCGCTCACTATTGAATGTGTGAGCGCGGAAGCAAAAACAAAAACGCCCAGCATGGAGACCCCGAAAGTTGATGCCAGCCTTGCAAAAGATGTTATCAGTGACACGCTGTTCGTCAACGGCGCATGGCAAGATGCCGAACGCTGGCCGCGATACGCCCTCGAAGTTGACGCCCCAGTGCTTGGGCCTGCCATTATTGCCGAAGACCACGCCACAATTATTGTGCCACCTAACTGGCAACTTGTCCGCAGCGCACGCGACGACCTTGTTTTAACCCGGCGCAAACCACGCGCAACTAAAGTTGCCCTTGGCACAGCGCAATCCGGTGCTGCCGACCCTGTATTGCTTGAAGTTTTCAACGCACGCTTCATGGCGATTGCCGAACAGATGGGCGTTACGCTCGAAAAAACTGCCAGCTCGGTTAACATCAAAGAAAGGCTGGATTTTTCCTGCGCCCTATTCGATGCCGAGGGCGGCCTGATTGCCAATGCGCCACACATGCCAGTTCATCTAGGCTCGATGGGAGCCAGTGTACAAGCCGTGCGCGCAGTGCATAACGAAGACATGCGTGCTGGTGATGCATTTGTCGTAAACGCACCTTATGCCGGTGGTACGCATTTACCCGATGTGACACTGGTTCTACCAATTTTTATCGACGATGAACAAAGCCCACGCTTCTTCACGGCGGCACGCGGGCATCACGCCGACATTGGCGGCGTTTCACCAGGCTCGATGCCATCATTTTCAACCCATATCGATGAAGAAGGCATTTTGTTTCACGCCTTTCGCGTGCGCCGCAATGGAGCCTTCGATGAGACCGGTCTCATGGCCCGCCTCGCGGACAGCCCCTATCCGGCGCGCAACCCGGCACAAAACCGCGCCGATATTCTTGCCCAGATCGCGGCTTGTGAAACCGGCGCCCAGAACATTCGCGCCATGTATTCCGAATTTGGCGCACCCACAGTCAACGCCTATGTCGGCTTTGTGCAAGACAATGCAGAAGAAAATGTCAGGCAGGTTATCGATCAGATCCACGATGCAAATTTCCAAGTCGAGATGGATTGCGGCGCCATTATTCGCGTGACGCTTGCTGTGAACCGCGACACACGCACGCTTGATGTCGATTTCACCGGCACCAGTGCCCAGATGAACAACAACTTCAATGCGCCAAGTGCTGTGTGCCGCGCGGCTGTTTTGTATGTTTTCAGATGCATGGTAGACGCTGATATTCCAATGAATGAAGGGTGCCTGAAACCCATCAATATTAAAATCCCCGAAGGGTGCCTTCTCGCGCCCGAACCCGCAGCGGCGGTGGTTGCCGGCAACGTTGAAACGAGCCAAGCCATTTGCGATGCGCTGTTTGGCGCACTGGGAGCCATGGCCGCCTGCCAAGGCACAATGAACAATCTCACCTTTGGCAATGAACAGCTGCAATATTACGAAACAATTTGCGGCGGGGCCGGCGCAGGCTACGGGTTTCATGGCGCGGATGCCGTGCACACCCACATGACAAATTCGCGTTTAACGGACCCGGAAGTGCTGGAATGGCGCTTCCCCGTGCGACTACAAAATTTCTCTGTGCGCGCTGGCACGGGCGGCAGCGGCCTGTGGCATGGCGGATGCGGCATCAAACGTGAGATTGAGTTTCTGCAGCCCATGGAAGCATCGCTCTTATCGGGGCGCAGAAAAACAAAGCCATTTGGTTTAAACGGCGGTGAGCACGGCGCGACTGGTCGCAATTATTTGCGGCGAAACACCACGCAAACCGATCTCGGCGCATGCGCTCATGTGACTATTGAGGCTGGCGATATTTTGGGCATTGAAACCCCCGGCGGCGGCGGCTATGGGTCAGTCGACCCGAAGACCAATCGCTAGGAAGGCGTGTAAGCCAGAATTGGTGCAAGCCACTTTTCGCATTCAGCAAGACTAAGCCCTTTGCGCTCGGCATAATCAACCACCTGATCACGACCAATTTTCCCGACGCCGAAATAGGCGCTTTCCGGATGACTGAAATACAGCCCAGACACCGCAGCACCAGGCCACATGGCGAAACTTTCGGTCAATGAGATACCCGCCGCCTCTTCTGCGCCAAGCAACGCAAACAAGGTTTCTTTCTCGGTATGGTCGGGTTGTGCTGGATAACCGGGTGCCGGACGAATGCCCATATAAGTCTCCGCGATCAGCGCTTCATTATCCAAATTTTCATCTGCCGCATATCCCCAGAACTCGGTACGGACGCGCTGATGCATGCGCTCGGCAAAGGCTTCAGCCAAACGGTCAGCAAGTGCTTTCGACATGATCGACGAATAATCATCGCCAGCTTCCTCAAACCGCTTGGCAACGTCATCTTCGCCATGCCCGGTTGTTACCGCAAAGCCGCCTACATAGTCGGACGGACCGTCAGCGGGCATAATAAAATCGGCCAGTGCGAAATTGGCCCGATCATTATTGCGGCTCATCTGCTGGCGTAATGTATGTAGGCGGGCTTTTTCCGCGCGTCGCGTTTCGTCTTCATAAACGATGATGTCGTCACCATCACGGGCCGCGGGCCAAAAGCCGATCACAGCGCGCGCTGTCAGCCATTTTTCCGAGATCATCTCATCCAACATGGTTTGCGCATCCCGATAAAGGCTCGAGGCTGCATCACCAACAACATTGTCGGTCAAAATAGCGGGGAAAGATCCATGCAAGTCCCAGCTCTGAAAAAACGGAGTCCAGTCGATATATTCGCGTAACTCTGCCAGGTCATAATTATCAAAAACCTTCGTGCCAATGAATGACGGCTTAACGGGCGTATGCTTCTTTGCGGCGGTGAACCCATTATCGCGCGCATCCGCCAGCGACAGGCGTTTGGTTTCGGCGCGACCCCGCGCATGCGCTTCGGCCATGGCCTCATAATCAGCGCGGATTTCGCTCCGATAGGTCGCGCCCTGCTCTTCCGACAGCAAGCGCGACGCAACACCGACCGCGCGACTGGCATCGGTGACATAAACCGTCTGCCCGCGTTCGTAATGCGGATTGATCTTCACGGCGGTGTGAACTTTCGACGTAGTTGCCCCGCCGATCAGTAGCGGAATATCGAGCCCCTGGCGTTCCATCTCGGCCGCGACATGACACATTTCATCAAGGCTCGGCGTGATCAACCCCGACAGCCCGATCATGTCGACTTTCTCTTCCACTGCCTTTGAAATAATATCAGCCGCAGGCACCATGACGCCCATATCAACCACATCAAAATTATTGCACTGCAAGACGACACCGACAATATTTTTGCCGATATCGTGAACATCACCCTTCACGGTCGCCATTAGAACCTTGCCATTATTGCGCACTGCCGTCTCGGTTCCAGCAGCTTGCATTTCGGCTTTTTCGGCCTCCATAAATGGTTCCAAATGCGCAACAGCACGCTTCATGACGCGGGCCGATTTCACCACTTGCGGCAGGAACATTTTACCCTCGCCGAACAAATCGCCGACCGTGTTCATGCCATCCATAAGCGGGCCTTCGATCACATGAAGCGGGCGCGGTAATTTGAGCCGGGCTTCTTCAGTGTCATCCACAATGAAATCAGTTATGCCATTAATCAAGGCATGCGAAAGGCGCGCTTCGACCGGTGCATCACGCCAAGCCGTGTCTTGTTCCTTTGAAGCGCTCTTCTGACCGCGAAAGGTTTCGGCAACTTCAAGAAGCTGGTCCGTGCCATCGCTGCGCCGGTTCAGCAGCACATTCTCAACGGCTTCCTTCAACGTCGGCTCGATATCCTGATAGATCGCCAACTGTCCAGCATTCACGATACCCATATCCATGCCTTTGGAAATGGCGTGATACAAAAATGCCGAATGCATGGCCTCGCGCACAGGGTCATTTCCACGAAATGAGAACGAAATATTCGACACGCCGCCCGACACGTGTGCGCCGGGCAATTCCTGCCGGATGCGCGCCGTGGCTTCGATGAAATCGACCGCATAATTATCATGCTCGGCAATACCCGTTGCCACCGCAAAAACATTCGGATCGAAAATAATATCCTCGGGCGGGAAATCGAGTTTCTGGGTCAGCAAGTCATAAGACCGCTTACAGATATCAAATTTTCGCGCGGCTGTATCAGCCTGCCCGTCCTCGTCAAAGGCCATCACGATAATAGCGGCCCCATAGCGCTGACACAGGCTGGCCTGCGCGAGAAAGTTTTCTTCGCCCTCTTTCAACGAGATCGAGTTCACAACGGCCTTGCCTTGGACGCATTTTAATCCGGCTTCGATAACCGACCATTTCGAGCTATCGATCATAATCGGCACGCGGGCAATATCAGGCTCGGTCGCGGCTAGGTTCAAGAACTGAACCATCGCCGCTTCGCTATCGAGCATGCCTTCGTCCATATTGATGTCAATAATCTGGGCACCATTCGCAACCTGCTGGCGGGCCACTTCGAGCGCGGTGTCGTAATCACCTTCCGTAATCAGCTTTCTAAACCGCGCCGAGCCGGTCACATTTGTCCGCTCGCCAACATTCACAAAACGGATTTCCGAACTGAGCGTAAATGGCTCCAACCCCGAAAGACGCATGTGTTTTTCTGGCTTTGCAGGGGTGCGCGGGGTGGTTTTTTCTGCCGCCTTCGCAATCGCGGCGATATGTTCCGGTGTCGTACCGCAGCAGCCACCAAGAATGTTTACCAAACCCGATGTCGCAAATTCACCAACAATTTCAGCCATTTCAGCAGCTAATTGATCGTATTCGCCAAATTCATTGGGCAGACCAGCATTTGGGTAAATGCAAATATTCGTGTCGGAAATGCGGGCAAACTCTGCCACGTAGGGCCGCATTTCTTCGGCCCCGAGCGCGCAGTTTAACCCCACGGCAAACGGGCGCGCATGGCGCACCGAATTCCAGAACGCCTCAGTCGTCTGGCCCGACAAGGTACGCCCAGATTTATCCGTAAGCGTGCCCGATATCATCAGGGGCAGTGGGTTACCAGTTTCTTCAAAAACATCCAGAACGCCGTGAATTGCTGCTTTCGCGTTTAGCGTGTCAAAAACGGTTTCGATGAGAATAATATCCGTGCCGCCGTCAATCAGCCCACGCGTAGCCTCAACATAAGCTTCGCGCAAATCATCATAGGTCACATTGCGCAAACCGGCATCGTTGACATCTGGCGAGATAGATGCCGTGCGATTGGTTGGCCCCAGCGCACCCGCGACATAGCGGGGGCGGTCAGGGTCTTCAGCCTCGGCCGCATCGCAAGCCTCGCGTGCCAGCCGCGCACCATGGAAATTCAACTCGTAAGCAAGATGTTCCATGTCGTAATCGGCTTGAGCAATCGTCGTCGATGAAAAAGTATTTGTGCCGATAATGTCGCTACCCGCCCGCAAATATTCGGCGTGAATATCACGAATAATATCCGGCTGGGTAAGTGATAAAATGTCGTTATTGCCCTGAATATCTGTATGAAAATCAGCGAACCGCGTGCCACGATATCCCTCTTCGGTCAGTTTGTGGCGCTGGATCATGGTGCCCATGGCTCCATCCAGGATCAAAATGCGATCGCGAACGATTTTATCAAGGGCAGCGCAGCGGGTTTCACGGGTCCAACTCATAACGGTTTACTTTCCTGTTGGCTATCGCACAGGCCGAGAATGCGGCACACGGCAAAGGTCAAATCGGCTTGGTTCAACGTGTAGAAATGCAAATGCTCGAACCCTTCATCCAATAATGTACGACACTGATCAGTCGCTATCGATGCGGCAATGTGTTTGCGGGTGTCCGGGTCTTCCTCAAGGCCCGCATACATGGCGCTCATCCAATCGGGTACATGCGTGCCGCAAGCCGCGGCCATGCGGCGAGCACCGGCAAAATTTGTGGTCGGCATGATGCCCGGTATGAGCGGAATGGTAATGCCAGCAGCGGCCACCGCATCGCGGAACCGTAAATGGGCCGGCGTATCAAAAACAAATTGCGTGATGGCACGCGTGGCACCCGCATCTGCTTTTGCTTTGAGAAGGTCAATATCCGTCTGCAGACTAGAAGATTCTGGGTGCTTTTCGGGGTAAGCACTCACGGTAATATCAAAACCGCCGCGTGCCGCAATCGCCTCGACCAGTTCGACCGAGCCGGAATATCCGTCTTCGTGCGGCTGAAATTCACCCATATCTGGCATATCGCCGCGCAAAGCTACAATGTGGCCCACACCCGCTGTAGCATATGCCTCGATCACGCTATCAATATCGGCGCGGCTGGCGGCTACGCATGTCAGATGCGCTGCGGGCTTTAGCTGCGTTTCATCAACCAACCGCCGCACACACGCATGTGTCCGGTCTCTGGTCGACCCGCCTGCCCCATAGGTTACGGACACAAAATTCGGAGCCAAAGGCTCAAGCCGCCCAACCGCCGTCCACAGCTTCTCTTCGGCTTCGGGCGATTTGGGTGGGAAAAATTCAAATGATATATCTGTCATCTAGGCCTCCGCCTTTACGCCGGTCCACAGACCAACGACGAGATCATCGTCGCGCTTTCCATGCAAATGAGTGGGCTTAACATCGACCATACCTGCTTGGGTCATCCAGTCGACAACCATGTCATCGGAAAAACCCAGTCGACGATGGGCGTGTTCATCACGTAATACCTCAACCTCATGGGGAAGAAAATCAGCAATTAATATGCGCCCTGATGGTGCCAGCACCCGCCCCGCTTCGTTCACCGCACGCGCCGGATCATCCAGAAAATGCAACACTTGATGAATAATGACCACACCCGCAACACCGTCTTCCAGCGGTATGGCCGCACAATCGCCCTGACGCACCTGACAATGCGCATGCGCCGGACTATCAAGCCGCGCCCGCGCAATCGCCAGCATATCCGAGCTAGTATCAAAGCCAATGGCTTGCGCCGCGTGCCCCCCAAATAGATCGAGCATGCGGCCCGTGCCAGTGCCGAGATCAACCAGCAAATCGCACTGGGCATGTGAAAGGATGGCAGACATCTCGGCCTCCACGAGGTCTTCAGGAATATGCCGTGCGCCTAAATCATCCCATTTCGAGGCATTGATCGCGAAATATTCCTGCGCCCGCAAGCTACGTTCAGCGCGCACCCGGCTCAATCGTTCGCGATCGCGCAACAGTGTGTGATCATTTTCCGGCAACAGATTTATCAATTCGGCGACCAGCGCAAAATTCTCATTATCTTCATTCAGCCGGTAAAACACCCAGCTACCTTCGGGAAACCGACGCACGATCCCAGCTTCTGCGAGCAATTTAAGATGACGCGAAATGCGAGGCTGGCTTTGCAAAAGCGCCTGTGTCATTTCCGAAACCGTCATTTCGCCCGCCGATAAAATCGACAGAATACGCAATCTTGTCGGTTCGCCGGCGGCACGAAGAATTGCCAAAAGGTCATCCATGAAACACTCCTTGCAAATTAATACATAAGTATATCTTTATATGTCAAGCTTACTTTGGTGAAGCACCGGATATTTTTGAGTTTTTTTTTAGCCACAAAACACCTAGTTTCTAACCATCACGTTTCTCACGAATCACGAAACCTTTATTTCAGTGCGGTATCGCGGAATTTCATGATGATAAAACCAATATTTCTTCCCGTTTTTCTTTTGCTTTCCCTTGGTGCATGCGCCGGTTCGCAGACCAATACAACTGGTTTAGCCAGTGATAACGACCCGTATGAAGGGTTTAACCGGCAAATGTTCGCGTTTAACATGTCACTCGATCGTAATGTTTTGAAACCTGTAGCGCGTGGGTATCTCAGTGTTCCGGTCCCCGTGCGGAATTCGGTGCGCAACCTCCGCAATAATCTCATCTCGCCAGTCACGCTTTCGAATGATGCCTTACAGGGATCATGGTCACGGGCCGGGATTACCGCCTCGCGCCT